>Ga0306926_10000158_pt1 | contig 55220 bp, 49 predicted proteins | sample flu12Cox44000178_FD_203759 | JGI IMG/M metagenome (GOLD analysis project Ga0306926, IMG submission 203759) | Lab enrichment of tropical soil microbial communities from Luquillo Experimental Forest, Puerto Rico - flux8day.12C.oxic.44.000.178 (v2)... | ecosystem: Environmental > Terrestrial >... | reverse complement strand
GCCGCGGCACCACCGTCGAAGGGAACGCGGATTATTTCGGTGCCCGTGGTGATCTTGAACAGCACGAAGGCGAGCTGGGTCGGGCCGCCGGCGCCGCCCACGGCGTAATGGAGCATGCGTGGGTGGCGCTTGGCGTAAGCAATCAGATCCTCGATCGAATCAACTGGCAGCGACGGGTTCACCACGAGGACGAGCTGCGAGGCGGCCAAGAGCGAGATCGGCGCGAACGCCTTTTCGGTGTCGAAAGGCAGCTTGCTATAGGTCCCAGGATGGATCGTGAGCGAGCTCGACGCGAGCAACAGAGTGTAGCCGTCGGGCGGCGCTTTGGCGACGAGATCGCTGCCCTTGATGCCGTCATCGCCGGCGACGTTATCGATGATCACGCTCTGGCCGAGGCGCTCGCCGAGCCTGGGCCCGACGATATGCGCCACCACATCGACCGGGCCACCCGCGGGAAACGGCACGACGATATGGATCGCCCGGTCCGGAAAAGCGGCGCCGGCGTCTCCGCAGACGCCGACCAAGATCAGCGCCAGACACAGCCGAACCAGCACCCTCATGATTCTACCTCCCAGGCCGGCGGTTAGTCTCGCGCCGGGCCGGCGCCGGCGCAACACCAGCATCAAAAGGCGAAGGCATAGAGGCGGCCGTCGGCGCCCACATAGAGCCGACCGCCGGCGGCCAGCAAATCTTGGAAGTGTCGCAGGCCGGTCATCGCATCTCCCGGTCCGCCCCCGTCAAACAGCGCCTCGCCGGTATCGCCGCGATAGCCGTGCAGCCGATCATCGCCTTCGGCGCCGAGAATCCAGACGATCGGGTTCGCGTGGCCATCAGTCGTCGTGACGATCGGCGAGCCTTCGCCTCGCAAGGCGCCGCACCAACCGGTCACCAAAGTTGGCGGGGAGCCGGCGCGAATCTGCAAGACGGTCAGCGCGCCGGGCCGGCGGGAATCCGGACAGCGCGCACCCGATCCCTGGAATGCCACATAGACTCCTTCCCCAGCTGGAAAGGTTGCCGGTGCCGTGCGGACCGGGCGGGTCGCCACGATCTCGGAAGCGAGGCTGCCGCCAAACCCGCCGAGGCGGTTGCGATCGAGCAGGTAGGCCCGGGCGTCTTTGCCGAGTGCCAGGATGAGCGCCGCGGACCTGCCGGCCGAGGGCACGTCCAACGGGAGCGGGTTGGTGCCGCCGAGATCGGCGTCACGCGAATCGAGCGTGCGCCAGTCGGTTGGGACGAAGAAATCTTCCGGCTGGTCTCGACGCCGAAGATCCGGGGCGAGACGAAAGACCGCCTCGCCGTCGCTCCAGGTCGAGACATCTATCGTATTGCCGGTGGCGACGAACAGCGAGCGGCCGTCGCTGGCGATCCCGCCCGAAGATCCCACCGCCCCGCCCGCGGGTGCTCCAGCTGACGACGTCGCGCGGGTTCTGCACGCTGATGCCGACTACCCAGCCGTGATAGTCCCCGCAATCGCCGTAATGACCCCCATAGGGGACATAGACGTGTCCGTCGAGGATGGCGAGTGCGCCGCGTTGGTTCTGATCGCGAGCGTTGAAACGCTGGCCGCGCGCTGCGAGCGCTTCGGCGACATCGACCGACCAGCCCGGCAAGGGCGAGCCGTCCTTCAGCGACAGGGCAAAAACTCGGTGATGCGGACCCGCCGCCTCCCCGACCATCGCGGCGACATAGATCGCTTGGGTCGCCTGGTCGATGACCGGCGTACCGGTAATGCCGAGCGGGTCGATATTGCCGCAATCCAGCGTCGAGAGCGGCACGGGCCGGCCCAAAGAGCGCACCCAGATTTCATGGCCCGAGCCCGCATCGATCGCGTAGACATTGTTGTCCTCGGTGGCGACGAAGAGCTGCCCCGACGAAGATCCCGGCGGCCGCCAATAGAGCGGCTGGGCATAGAGGTGGCCAGAGATCAGCGGATGAAAGCTCGGGTCGAGACGGATGTTGCGGGCGCGGTCCCAGGTCAGCGCGGGTACGGCGAAATTGCCGCTCCGGTCGGAACTGCCGTGGTAGGTCAGCACGGATTGTGCATGCGCCGCTGCGGAGACCCCGATCCCCAGCAACAGGGCGCCGAGCCACCCGAGACGGCCTGTTCGTCTGAAAGGGCGCATGCTGCCTCGCTCGATCCGCGTCCAACCCGCTAAACTTGGCCGGCGCGCTCGCCCGCGGCACACCGCCGCAGCCCGGGGGCGACGACGGGGTTAACGGCGCTGACGCTCGCCGACGCCGACCCCTGTAAAAGCGGGAAAACAGGGCGAATAATCGATTCGGCGCTGAAATTCGCCCGGGTCATCCTCGATAAAGCCATCTGGCTCAGATAGTTACCAGCCGGTCCCCGGTTCGAACGAACAGGGGCCTATGTTCGCCGAGCAGGGGGCGTGAATCGGTCTATCAGGGTGATAGCAGGGGAGGCAACCACGCACCGATTCGCGGATTGGAATAGAGACATTGCGAATACCCTTATTCCTATATTATCAATAAGACGCAACGCTCGTATATGGGACGAAACTCCGCCTCGGCAAGCCGGCGATCGACACGAGCCGCCGCCGGCGGAGCGGGCGAGGATAACGAGGGGATGCGCGAGCCGCTTTATCCAGACGCCTTCCCTACTTACCGACGGTGGTTTGCAGCACCGCACCTTCTGGCATCTACTTCACAAGGCGTGATATTGCCCTGTCCGGTCAACGAAGAGGAGGCCCGGGATGATCAGCGATCCGATCGAATTCGAGCTGTTCAAGAATTCCCTATTCTCGATCGCCGATGAGATGGCGCTGACGATCTTCCGCACGACCTATTCCGGCGTGCTGAAGGACAATATGGACTATTCGACCGCGATGTTCGACGGCTCGGGGAAGCTGGCGGCGCAGGGGCTGACCCTGCCCGGCCACCTCGGCTCGATGCCGACGGCGATGGCAGCGATCCAGGAGGCCTTCGCCGGCAAGATCGAGCCGGGAGACGTCTATATTCTGAACGACCCGTTTCAGGGCGGCATGCATCTGCCGGACATATTTGTTTTCAAGCCGATTTTTGTCCCCACCCTACCCGCCACCTCCCCCACCCTAACCCTCCCCCGCGAGCGGGGGAGGGAAGGGAGGGGGCAAAACGGGGGAGGGAATGGGAAGGGACAAGCCGAGCTTCTCGCCTATGCCGGCACCGTGTGCCATCACACCGATGTCGGCGGCCGGGTGCCGGGCTCGAATGCTTCCGATTCGACCGAGATCTTCCAGGAAGGGCTGCGCATTCCGCCGCTCAAGCTCTTCGACCGCGGTATTCGCAACGACACGCTCTGGGCGCTGATCGAGCGCAATGTGCGGGTGCCGGTCAAAGTTTTCGGCGACCTGCGTGCCCAGCTTGCCGCCTGCCACATCAGCGAGCGCTCGCTGCTCGAATTGGCCCGACATTACGGGGTCGACAAGGTCGAGCGCTACATGACCGAACTGATCGATTATTCGGAGCGCATGACACGTGCCGCGATCCGCGAATTGCCGGACGGAGTCTACCGCTTTCTCGACCATATCGACGACGACGGCATCGATGTCGGCAAGCCGATCCCGCTCAAAGTGACCGTCACCAAGTCGGGTGACCATATATCGGTCGATTGGACCGGCTCGTCGCCGCAGGTCAAGGGTGCCATCAACAACACCTTGTCCTTCACGAAATCGGCGAGCTATTGCGCGATCCGCTCGATATTGCCGGCCACTATCCCGAACAACGAAGGGGTGTTCCGCGCGATCGACGTCACCGCACCACCAGGGACGATTGCCAATGCCGTATTGCCGGCCGCCTGTGCCGCGCGCGGCCTGACCGGCTTTCGCATGGTCGACTGCATGTTAGGGGCACTCGCCCGGATGCTTCCCGACAAGGTGTTCGCGTCCTCCGACGGCGGCAACACGGGGATCTCGATCGGCGGCTGGGACACGGACCGCCGGCCCTTCATCTATGTCGATTTCACCTGTTGCGCCTGGGGCGGACGCCCCTACGCCGACGGCCTCGACGGTAACTCCAACATCTATGCCAACATGGCCTCGCAATCGATCGAGGTGACCGAGACCGAGCAGCCGATCGCGATCACCGCCTACGAATTCATTCCCGATGCGATGGGGCCCGGCAAATTTCGCGGCGGCGCGCCGTTCCGCCGCGATTACCGTTTCCTGGCCGAAGAGGGCATCCTGCAGGTGCGTTCCGATCGCCGGGACTTCCGACCCTACGGGCTCTATGGCGGCGCGCCGGGCAAGCCGTCGATGAATTATCTGAACCCGGCCACCGAGAACCGCCCGCTGCCGTCGAAATTGACGATGACGATCCGCCGCGGCGACGTCTTCAGGCATGAGGTCGCTGGCGCCGGCGGCTGGGGCGACCCGCTCGAGCGCGATCCGGCGATGGTCTTGCGCGATGTCAGAAACGAGCTCGTCACGCTCGCTGCGGCGCGCGCCGATTACGGCGTGGTGCTGGCCGTGAAGCCTTTCGCGGTCGACGAAGCGGCAACGCGGGCGTTGCGTGAACGGCTGCGCCTCACGCGCAATTGGCCACGGACGCCGGCGATCAGTTGGGAGCCGCCGGACCTCGCGGTCGCTGCAGAGTAGCTGTGGAGGAACTCGCCTCAAGCGAAGAAGTCGGCACCTCAGTTCCTACCTCGTCGTCCTCGCGAAAGCGGGGACCCAGACCTTGCCCCGGACACGATCCAGAGGACGACGTCCCGAGAATGAGCAATAAGCGCCCTTGCGTTTACATCCTCGCGAGCAAACGCAATGGCACGCTCTATGTCGGCGTGACCAGCGATCTGACCCGCCGCGTTTGGCAGCACCGCTCAGATCCAGGGGAGGGTTTTACCAGGAATTACGGCGTCCACACATTGGTCTTCGCGGAATTCCACGAGACCATGGAACATGCGATCGCACGGGAGAAGCGGATCAAGAAATGGCGACGTGCCTGGAAATTAGAACTGATAGAGCAAGACAATCCGCTATGGCGCGACCTTTATGATGAGCTGGCATCCTAACCCCGCACTGGGTCCCCGCTTTCGCGGGGACGACGAAAAGAATGAGGGGGCTACACCGTGACCAAGTACCGGGTCGGCGTCGATATCGGCGGCACCTTCACCGACATCGTCTTTCTTGGCGAGCACGGCGAGCGGCTGACCAAAAAAGTTTCCTCGACGGTCGACAATTACGCGACGGCGATCGTTAACGGGCTCACCGCGCTGATCCGCGAGCATAACCTTGAGGCGGCCGAAATCGTCGAGTTGCTGCACGGTACGACGGTCGCCTCGAATGCGATCCTCGAACTGAAGGGCGCACGTACCGGGCTGATTACGACAAAGGGCTTCCGCGACGTCCTCGAGATCCGCACTCTGCGGATGCCCCGGCTCTATGATTTGGCGTGGACCAAGCCGCCGCCGCTCGTCGAGCGCCATCTGCGGGTCGAAGTCGACGAGCGCATCAACGCCAAGGGCGCGGTCGAGCGGCCGCTCACCGAGGCCGATGCCGCGCGGGCGATCGAGAAGCTGCTGGACGAAGGGGTCGAGGCGATCGCCGTCTGCCTCATTCATTCCTACCTCAACCCGGCGCACGAGCAGCTGGTCAAAAGAGTAGCAGGCCGAATGGCACCCGACGTGACCCTCTGCATCAGCTCCGAGGTATTGCCGGAGATCAAGGAATACGAGCGGACCTCGACCACCGTCATCAACGCCTATATCAGACCCATCGTCGAAAGATACCTGTCGACCCTGACCGCCGAGCTCGCGCGCATCGGGGTCGATGCGCCGCTTTTGCTGATGCAATCGAATGGCGGCCTGACCACCGCCAAGGCGGCCGCCGTGACCCCGATGAACATCATCGAAAGCGGGCCCGCGGCGGGTGTCGTCGGGGTCCAGGCGCTGATCCGACAGATCGGCATCGAAAAGGCGATCTCGTTCGACATGGGCGGAACCACGGCCAAGGCCTCGCTGATCGAAAATGGCGAGCTCAGCCGCGCCGTCGAATATTCGGTCGGCAGCGGCGTCATGATCGGCTCGCGGCTGTTGTCGGGCGCCGGTTACACATTAAAGGTTCCGGCGATCGACCTGGCGGAGGTTGGTGCCGGCGGAGGGTCGGTCATCTGGATCGACGCCGGCGGCGCATTGCAGATCGGGCCGCAGAGCGCCGGCGCCTCTCCGGGCCCGGTCTGTTACGGTCTCGGCGGCACCCTGCCCACTTTGACCGATGCCAATGTCGTTCTCGGCTACCTCAATCCCGATCATCTGGTCGGCGGCGCGTTGAAGCTCGACGCGTCGAAGGCGCGTTCAGTCATCGCAGAGAAGGTCGCGCGGCCGCTCGGCATGAAGGTCGAGGAGGCCGCGTGGGGCGCCCACCTGATCGCCGGATCGAACATGATCCGCGCGATCAAGGCGGTATCGAGCGAGCGGGGCCGCGATCCCCGCGACTATGCGCTCGTCGCCTTTGGCGGCAACGGGCCTTTATTCGCTGCTGTGATGGCTGCGGCATTGATGATCCGGCTGGTCGTGATCCCGCCTTCGGCCGGCGTCTTCTCGTCCTATGGACTGCTCTACTCCGACGTCGCCTATCACTTCACCAAGACGAGGAAGGCGTTGCTCGGAGCGATCGACCCCGCGGAGATCGGCGCGATTCTCGGCGAGCTCGAAGGGGAGGCCAGGGCGCGTCTCGCCGAGGACGGGTTTGCTGAGGATCGGATCGCGATCGAGCGCGCCGCCGCCCTCCATTACCAAGGCCAATCCTTCGAATTGGAGGTTCCGGTACCGGGCGTGATCGACCGAGCGGTCCTCACGGCACTCGAAGAAGCCTATGGCGTCGAACACGAGCGGACCTATGGTCACCGCGCCGGCGCCGAGGAGCCGGTCGAGCTCGTCACCCTCAAGGTGGTCGGCCGCGGCATCCCCGAAGCGCCACGGGCCGCACTCGCGGCTGCAGCCGACCTTCCGGAAGGTGTCGTCATCGCCGAGCCGTTGCGGCGGGCCTATTTTGGTCCGGTCCATGGCTGGTGTGACACTGATGTCGTCAACCGCGCCGATCTCGCCGAGCCGCACCGAGGGCCTTGCATCGTCGAGGAATACGATGCGACCTGCGTCGTCCCACCCGGCTCGACCGCGAGCCTCGATGGTTTTGGCAACATCGCGATCGATGTGCGACTGACGACCGCGTCGTGAAGATCAGCAAGAGGAGAACAAGTCGATGCGCCATGCGCCTCTAGCCGTAGCCGCCCTATTGGGTTTGTCGTCGGTCCTGCTGACCGCCCTTCCCGCTCTCGCCGAATACGGCGCGATCGCCTGGGACAGAGAAACCGGAAAGCGCGGCTGGAGCTGGAACCAGGAGTCCCAATCACGCGCCGACGAGGTGGCGCTCAGCGAATGCGGCGCCAGCGGTTGTAAAGTCATTAAGCGCACCGGCCGCCGGGAATGCGCGGCATTGGCTACGACCGAGACGGGGAAATATGTCGGCGCCGCCGCGCGCAGAGATCGCGAAGGGGCCCGGCTCGCCGCCGTCAAAGCCTGCGAGAAGGGCAAGGCCGGCGAGTGCATCGTCCGGGTGACCGACTGCAACAAGTGACTGCCCGGTCGACAACGTAGGACAACCCCGTCAACTGTTGGAAACCTAGCTCGATGAATCATAGCGCACGGCGGTTGTCGGCGGTCTCTTTGTTATTGTTGTTGATTTCAGGCTTTTCGGCGCGAGCCGAAGACCAGCCGATGGCGCGCGCCGCGCTGCCCCCACCACTGCCGGCCTCTCCGCCTGAAGCGCAGTCTGTGCCTTTGGCCGCCACCGCCCCAGCAGGGCAGCGGGCAGCAAAACCAGTGGAGGACGCAGGTGTTCAGGCCGGAGACCAGAAACATCAGGCCGTCCATCGCGCACGGATTTCGTCCAGCAAGCTGAAGCGTGCTGCGGCGGCGGATCGCACTGCCTCGTCGTCCATGAAAAAAGCGGAAAGGAGTGGTCACCGGGAACTGCAACCCTATCCGCCAGAACAAATCGCCCATGGCCAGCAGGTGGCAGGCGCTATGCCCTTTCCCGGCCCACCGCCGCCGCTCTTCAGGTACTATCCCGGTTATCCGCCCGGGTTCGTTCCGTATCCCCCTGTGTACCAATACCCCTGGCTACCGGGTCCCTCGCTGCCGCGGTAAGGGTCGCGTCTCTCCCGACCTCCCCGGGACACGGCAGGGCCGTGGCGGCAGCCGATCTTACGTGAGGCGATCCGCGAACGGTTCCGTGGCGCTCTACTTCGCAGCTTCCAGCCCCCTCCTTTTCTCCTCCTCGGCGGCGAAGTGTCGCTCGACGGCACTCGCTGCGGCGGCTTTGCGCCTGGCGCTGAAGGCTTCGCGATTGGCGCGCATCCAGTCCATGGACTGCGACCGCCAGGCGTTGCGCTCCTCAAAGCGCGGCAGCACATAGCGCGCGAACAATTCGTAGGAGCGCCTGGTCGCCTCCCAATCGGCCCAGTCGTGAGCGAGCAACACGATGCAGCCGAAGCCGCCGGTCTTGGTCCAGTAATTCTCGAGCACGCGCAAGGCGTCGAAACTCGGCCATGCTGTTGCTCGATCGCCCAAGAGGCGGGTCGCATCCGTATCCTCGACAAAGGTCCGCTTCTATACTGCTCGCCCGAGATCCATGAGGGGGAAATGTCGATTGATGTGGCCGAATGGCTGAAGGCTCTCGGCCTCGAACGATATGAGCCGGCCTTCGCCGCGAACGACATCGACGCCGAGGTTCTGTCAGAGCTGACAGCCGATGATTTGACCGGCATCGGGGTTTCCTCGATCGGTCATCGCCGCAAATTGCTGGCGGCGATCGCGCAGCTGCGCTCCAAGAGCCTCCACCCCGAGGCTCCCCCGCTCGAGACGGAGGGCAGGGCGGGGACGGAAGCCGAGCGGCGCCAGCTGACGGTGATGTTCTGCGATCTGGTCGGCTCGACGCCGCTGTCGACGCGCTTCGATCCCGAGGATCTGCGCGAGATCGTCGGCGCCTACCATCGCTGCGTCGCCGACACGGTCGGTCGCTTTGGCGGTTTTGTCGCCAAGTATATGGGCGACGGCGTGCTGGTTTATTTCGGCTATCCGGAGGCGCATGAGGACGATGCCGAGCGCGCGGCCCGCGCTGGGCTCGCGGTCATCGATGCGGTCGGCCGGCTCGCGGCGCCGGAGTCGTTGAACGTGCGGATCGGCATCGCCACTGGCCTTGTCGTCGTTGGCGATCTGATCGGCGCCGGTGCCGCGCAGGAGCGCGGCGTGGTCGGCGAGACGCCAAACCTCGCCGCCCGTCTGCAGGCGCTGGCCCGGCCCGGCACCCTGGTTGTTGCCGACAGCACCCGGCGACAGCTCGGCACCTTGTTCGAGATCGAGGATCTCGGTCCCCAGCCGCTCGCCGGTTTTGTCGAGCCACAGCGTGCCTGGCGTGTGATCGCCGAGAGCGGGGTCGTCAGCCGCTTCGAGGCATTGCGTTCGGGGACCACACCGCTGGTCGGCCGCGACGAGGAGCTCGACCTCCTGATGCGGCGCTGGCAGCAGGCGAAGTCTGGCGAAGGGCGTGTGGTGCTGGTCTCCGGCGAGCCGGGGATCGGCAAGTCGCGGCTGACCGCCGCGCTGTCGCAACGCATCGAGACCGAGCCGCACACCCGACTGCGCTATTTCTGCTCGCCGCACGATCAGGACAGCGCGCTCTACCCGTTTATTGGCCAGCTGGAGCGCGCCGCCGGGTTTACCCGCGACGACACGGCGACGATGAAACTGGACAAGCTGGAGGCGCTGCTCGGCGAGCCGGGCGACATCTCGTTGATCGCCGAGATGTTGTCGCTTTCAGGCGGCGAGCGCTTCCCGCCGCTCGACCTCAGCCCGCAGCGCAAGAAGGAGCGGACATTGGCGGCATTGCTGCGGCAGCTCCAGGCGCTGGCGCGGCGGCAGCCGATATTGATGATCTTTGAGGACCTGCATTGGATCGATCCGACCTCGCGCGAGGTGCTCGACCTTACAGTTGAGAAGATCACGGACCTGTCGGTGTTGCTGGTCGCAACCTACCGGCCCGAGTTCCAACCGCCCTGGGTCGGAGGGTCGCAGGTGACGGTGATCGCGCTGAATCGGCTCGGCCGCGGCGAAGGGGCGAAGCTCGTGCATCGGCTCGCCGGCAATCTCGGGGCATTGCCGCCAGATGTTGTCGACGAGATCGTCGAGCGCACCGACGGGGTGCCGCTCTTTGTCGAGGAGTTGACCAAGGCTGTGGTCGAGGCCGGCGCCGATTGCGGCTATGCGTCGATAGCCGCCGTGCCGCCGTCGTCGCTCGCCGTGCCTGCCACCTTGCACGCCTCATTGCTGGGGCGCCTCGACCGGCTCGGCCCGGTGGCCAAGAATGTGGCGCAGGTCGGCGCCGCCATCGGGCGCGACTTTTCCCATGAGCTGCTGTCGGCGGCCGCGCCTCTCGCCGAGCCCGAACTGCAAGAGGCGCTGCGCCGCCTCGTCGAAGCCGGCCTCGTTTTCCAGCGCGGTATGCCGCCGGCGGCCGAATATTTGTTCAAGCACGCGCTGGTCCAGGACACCGCCTACAGCACCCTGCTGCGCGGCCCGCGCCAGGCTCTGCATCGCCGGATCGCCGAGGCGTTGGAACAGCGGTTCCCGGACCTCGTGCAAACGCGGCCGGAGAGCGTCGCACATCACTACGGCGAAGCCGCGATCGCCGACAAGGCGATCGCCTATTGGCACCTCGCGGGCAAATCGTCGGCGGCCAAATCAGCCGTGCGTGAGGCGGTCGCACAATTACGCCGAGGCCTCAGCCTGTTGGACGGGTTACCCGAAACTCGCGAGCGCAAACAGCTGGAGCTCGATATCCAACTCACCTTGACCACAGCGCTGATGGCCGGCAAAGGCTACGCCAACCCCGAAGTCGTCGCCGCGCTGGAGCGAGCAAATCGGCTCGTGACCGAGACCGGCGCAGTCGGGAGCCCGCTCCATTTCTCCGTCCTTTGGGGGCTTTGGTCCTCTACCTTAAATCGCGGAGCTATCGCGGCCGCGCTCGAGCACGCCACCAATTTCCTGTCGTCAGCCCAATCGCAACCCTTATCCGGCCCGCTCCTGGTCGGCCATCGCAGCCTCGCTTGGTCTTTGATGCGGAGCGGCGACTACCCTGCAGCCCTCGCCCATTTCGAAACGGCCGCGTCCTTGTATCGGCCCGACGAGCACCGCGACTCCGCCCTTCACTACGGGCAGGACATCGGGGTCAGCGCCTTTGTCCAGCTGTCCTTGGCGCTCTGGCATCGCGGCTATCCTGATCAGTCCGCCCGAGCTGCCGATCGCGCGCTCGCATTGAGCCGGCAACTGGGACATGCCCACACTCTTGCCCACGCCCTTTATTTCGCCGGAATGGCCGCGGTCTTCGCCCGAGATGTCGCCACCGCCTGCGCCTACAGCAACGATTGCGTGGCGCTCACGAGTGAACATGGATTCGCTCACTGGGCGGCCTTGGGCCGGATCCTTCAGGGCTGGGCCGACGCCCAAAAGGGTGAAGCGATGACGGGAATTGCCCGCATCCGCGACGGTATGGCCGCGGGCGAGGCGACCGGCACCCGCGTACATACACCGTTCTACCTCACCCTGCTGGCCGAGGCGCTGGCGTTTGCCGGAAAGAAAGAGGAAGGCCTTGCCGCCCTTGACGACGCATTGGCAACAGCGACCATCTCCGGCGAGAAGGGCTGGGACGCGGAAATTCATCGCTTGTGCGGCGAGCTCACCGGTCGGTTGCCATATCCCGATCCAGCCAAGGCCGAGGACTCGTTCCGCACCGCCCTGGCGATCGCCCGCGAGCAAGGCACACGCGGCTACGAATTGCGCGCCGCGACAAGCCTCGCCCGGCTGCGCCGGGACCATGGCCGCCATGCCGAGGCCCGGGACCTCGTGGCGCCGGTCTATGGGTGGTTCACCGAGGGCTTCGGCACGCCCGACCTCAAAGAGGCGAAGGCGCTGCTCGACGAGTTGGAATGAGGAGCCTGTGCGCAGCGCCGCGGTCGACGAGATACACGACTTGTAAGCTGTCCTAAGCCAGTTGGGTCGCCCGTCCAATCGTCCCATAAGGCGGGCCCGCCTTGCGGCGTTGCGGAACAAGGTCTGCCGCCGGCCATGCGCCGCCTTCGCCCTCGATGTCAGCCCCGAGCGTCTGGTTCGCGCCAAAGAATTTGGCGCCTGGGAAACCGTCAACCCGCGTTCGAACGACCCGGTAGGTGCCATCAAGGACCTGACGCATGGCGGTGCCGATTTCACGCTCGACATGTCGAGCCAGCCCGAGGGCCGCATCGCCGCGGTGCGCAGCGCCAAGGTCTGGGGCACGGTGTGCGTTGTCGGTGAGCGCAACAATGTGACGATCGACGTCAGCCCCGACATGCTGCGCAAGCAGCTGACGGTCATCGGCTCCTGGACCTTCTCGTGGCAGGGCCAGGCTGACTGCGCGCGCTTTGTCGTCGACCGCAACGTCGATGTCGAGCGCCTGTTCACACTCCGCTGGAAGCTCGACCAGGCCGAAGAAGCCTGTCGCGTCTTCGAGACGCAGACCACCGGCAAAGGCGTGTTTCTGATGTAAGTGGTGTGCTCTGTGAGGCAGCGCTCAGGCCGCGCGTTTCTTGATATTCCTCAGGGAACCACATCCCGTGACTGCGGCCGGGAATCAACCCTTTCCTCGCGACGGACCCGCTCTGCATCCTCTACATTTCGGGCACGACCGTCCAACTGTCGCCGGCCCTCGGCTGTCGACCAGGCTGTCGCCCGTGGCATCGAGGAGGCCCCAGCCTCGCATCACGAGATCGCTGATTGCGCGGTGATCGGTGATCGGCGTCGCCAATGCATTTTTTAGCGCCGGGGGCCAATGGGCTTGCGCTCAAGGCAGGGGTCGCGCGCCCCGTGGCGAAGGTTGCGGCGGCGCTCGTCGTCGTCGCCGGCCTGCCGAAGACCCGCTCCGGCAAGATCCTCCGGGCACGATGCGCGCGACGGCGAAGACTATGCGATGCCGGCGACGGTCGACGATTCTGCTGTGCTCAGTCTTATCGAAGAGGCCTTGCAGAAATCTGGGTACAGCGCGGCGAGCGGCCATCGGCCTTCCTGAGCTTGGTAGAGGGCGCCGCCGCCCTCCACCTCCCGATTCCGGACCTCAACCATGGCTGACGCCTGGAGGCCGCTCGGACGCGGGCACTCGGAAAAACCGCAGTGACGCTCTCGCTGACGCGCCGCCCATTGACGCTTTGCCACAGTGCAGCGGCTCCGAGCTTTGTTCTCCGCTCCCTCCTATTCCTCATCCCTCATCCGGGAACCGCCAGCTATACGACACGACCGCTTCCCCGATTAGAAGACCCGCGGTGCAGATATCCGCGATTGCCAACGCGACCGCCCCCGCGGCTTTGACCGGACCCTGCGCATTCACCGCTACGGCATAGCCGATGCGGGAGATACAGGAGGTCAAATTACTCACCTCATGAATGATCGCGGCGCTGCGCGGAATCGCCTCCGGCTTCCGGCCGAGTTCGACAAAGTGCCAAATGCTGACAAACAGCGCGGGCAGCACCATAAGGGCGTCCACGAAGGCGCCAACGCCGCGACGGTCCTTCGCGACAAACGCCTTAATGACGACGTCTTTGGACATCCCCATTGCACCTTGCACCGGCCCTGAGTGAATCACCAGCAAGGTGACGCGGATGGCGGTAACGGCGATTGCTGGGTCTGTTTCGTAAGGCACCAGGAAGCCGGCCGCAGCCGGCAACGCGCCAGCGACGATGGCAAGGAAGATGGACGGTTTGGCTAGCGGGTTGTCAGACGAAGGCTGGGCGGATTCGGCCACGTCGGCGATGGCCGAAACGAGGGTGCAGAAAGCGGCGCTGCCCAGCGCGACGGCTAAAATCGCCCGGCGGACATCAGGAGGCATGGCTATCGGCCCGCCGGAGGGCGGCCCAACGGGCCCGGCTGGCTCCATGTTGTCCCGCGGCGGCGCGGGTGCCCTTGCCATCATCGGCCTAGGCCGGGGAGGCGGCGGGGGCGACGTCTGGAATGCTGCAGACAAGGTCGCATAATCCGGGGCACTGATAAGAAAACTGGTGAACTTGTCGTCCGGGAACGGAGTAGCGCCATGGATTGTCTTGTACAGTAGATTTGTCGGGATGGCGGCGATCCAGCAGGCAATGTCCAGAAACGAGAATTCCGGGACCCCGAATTCCTTCAGGATATCCGAGAGCACGGGGATGTGGATCGGCGTATCCAGCATATTTATGGCTGTATCGACCAGGGAGGCGATAACGTCGAACAAGGCGTCTACAACGTTCTTGACGCTTTCCAGCCCCAGATCGGCGACGATGGCAAGCAGTTGCCTCAGCGCGTCTTCCAGGCTCATTTTGGTGAAATTGTCGGCCAATGCCCCCAAGCGCTCAATCGTTGTCCCGATCGTCTCGACTTCATTTTCGATGGCGTTGATCAGCGCCCCCATCGGGCCCATATCCACGGTCGGTTCCGTCACCGGTGATTGGGGAGACCAGTTGCCGGCGTTTCCCTGGTAATGGTGTGCAAAAAGCCCACCAGGGGCGCTTTGGTTCGCGGCCGGCGTCGACTTGCTGTTCACCGGGGTGGTCGCGCTGTCGCCGAGCCCGGACCACGATCCCACACCGGCCCATTCGTTCACGGCCGCTTCGGCGGCTTTGATCCTCTGATCGAAATCGCGCCTGACGTCTTTGATCTGGTCCACCTGGTACTTCAGGAACAGCTTGACCACGTTCTTGATCACCTCTTTGGTGCGTTTCAGGTCGGCGGGGTCGAACAGGAACTCGAGGAACGAGATTAGGTCCTTTACCGCAGTATTGATCGCGTTGTAGAGCCAGGTCGCGGCGGAGACGATCGCCTCGGCGCTGTCCAGCACGGCCTGATAGACCTTGCCGGCGACCTCGACGATAACCGACCAGACCCGTCCGGCCGCATCCTCGACAAATTTCACAACGTGTTCGATACCGCTGACTATCTCGTGGCCGATCCAGGCAAAGAAGTCGCCGACGTCCACAATGATTGCGTCGGGCTGGACCGCCGCAACGGAGTGCGGCCCGTGGACGGCCATAGTCAGACGCGGCGGGGCGCGCTCTACCGAAGCATAGGCCGTTGCTAGTTGCGCGTTGCTGTTCGCGACTGCGTCCAGATTCGTATCACGCACGCCGGGCGGCACCAGGAGCTTTGTCGAGCCGTCCAGATAGTGAATGGTCGCGCCCTTCAGCTTCTCCTTGTTGTCCAGTCCCGCAGCCGTCTTTAACGGCTTCTCCATGGGGTTGATCTTGACCGGGGCGCCGGCCGCACCGATCGTCAGCTGTGTTCCCTTGAGGGTGTCGACGCCTTCAACGATCGTCAGGGAACCCAGCGCGTCGGTGTTCACCTCAATCGGCGTGCCGCTGATGACATAGTAGATGTGGTTGATATAGACGCTTGTCACATTGCTGGCGCTGATGCTGACCGGGACATTGCCGGGCGGCTGGCCGCTGGCGTCGGTTACTTGAACCCGCGTGGTGTAAGAGCTGAACTTCTGTGCCGGGAGAGTTGTGCTTGTCGGCGGCAGCGTGATCTCGCGGAATGTCCACATTAGGGTGTCCGGCGACTTCACCGCCTTGACCAGTTTGTTCTCGCCGGTATGCGCGAAGAAGGTGTTGGCGCTATAGGCCTTGTTCATGTACGGTGTCACCTGTTCCACGCTGGCCAGGATAGGGACGGGGACGCTCCAGGCGGCCGGCGACTGTAATTTGTCTAGCGCACAGGTCGTATAAAAGATCTGGTCGTTGGCGTTCAGTCCCCACACCATCACCTGATTGGGTCCAGACTGGAACGCGAACAGGCTCCTCACTCTATTGAACAGATCGTTTCGCGCCACCAGCACTCCAGTAGCGTCATTTTCCTGGTTCGTGCTGGCCAAGTAATAAAGCGCGCCCGAGGCTGCGGCATACAGGTCCGAGGTATTGTCGCTATTGCGGCTGGCGGCGATTGCGTCGGGCACGCCCCCGCCCGGCAGGTGCAGCACGTCCGGATTAGGCGCGATGGTGGAGTCGAAGGCGTTGAATAGCGGCGCGTAAACAAACTGTGGCCTGCCTCCCACCGTTCCGCTCGTGTAGATGCCGTCCACCGGGTAAGGCCCCTGCTCGGCCTTTCGTCCCAGGCAGCTCGCATAGGCCGCGGCCTCTATGTCGATTGCTACGTCATGCGGTTTCCACGCGGTCCCCTTGTACTTTGTCGGGTCGATATAGTAGCGGAAGATCAGCTCAACGGGACTGCCGGGGTCCCGGATCACATCCACCACGATATACTCATTGTCGGACGCTTCGCTCAGGAACACGCGCGCGATCCGTATCGTCGGGCGCGCATGGTTAGGGTCGTCATAGGGCTACGCCACCCAGGCCGGGTGATCGATCCAGGATGTGTCGGTCGCCGAGTTGCCGAGGCAGAGATAGAGGTGATCTCGGCCGGATTCCCTCAGGACCATCGCCAGATGGATCGACTGGTCGGTGCACTGCGCGGCGGCAAAGCTCGTGCACGTCGCCCCCGACGCCGCGGGGAAATCCTTGGCGGCCTGTGCCTCGCTCAGGTTGCACCGCCTCCAGCCCTTGTGGCTGTCCTTTCCGGTTTCCTCGACGGTGGCGTAGAGAGAATTGTCGGTACCGATGGAGAACAGCAGCGCGCTGCCAGTGCCGGTTTGCAGGGCCTGGATCTCTGCCTCGGGCCGCATGATCTCGGCCTGAAGATAATTGGTCATCAGCTCTGTCGAGTAATCGATCTTGTACGCGCTCATTGAAAGCCCCTCCCGCAATGGAATTTTAAGGATTCGCCGCCGCGCTGGCTGTTCAGAAATAGGCCGGGTCCGCGTAGGTGATGTGCGAGACCAGATCCTGATTATCCGAGAAGGCCACGTTCTTGAACGCGAACGTCCTGCCTCCCGGAAACACGAAGTCTTGGACGACGTTGATGGGAATATCCTTGAAGGACGGGCTGGTGAATGCCCTGGCCCACTCGGAAACGGCATCAATTACACTCTGGAGGCCGCCACCCCAGAAATCTTCCCAGCCGCTGGTTGCTAGGCGCACCGAATTGTCGGATGACGTCGTGGTTAAGGTCGCCGTCAGGCCGCCCTGCGAAGTCACCGACAAGGTGTAGGTGTCGGCGATTTTCTTGTCGATGATATTGCCACTCTTGTTGACGCCCCAATATCCTTTTAGATACAAATAGATCAGGAGGTGCTGTTCGATCGTGATCGTGGTTCCAGCGAATTTGACATCCAGGTTGAATTCCGGCTTTAGTTCTGCCCGCCCCATGTCGCCGCCCAGATCGGCTTGGTCCGCTGCGTAGCTCGAATAGGAGAATGAGAGTACCGTCGCGCCGGTATCCGCCGCGGTGATCGTCGGGGCCTGCCCGCGCTCCAGATTCGGTTGGAAGTAGGTTTTCCCCTCACCGGAGTCATACCAGACCTTAACCGATGGCGCGAAGCAATTCTGCTCTACATAGTCTAGCAACTCATTCTTGAAGAAGGTGACGAAAGGAGTTTTGTTCGTGGCGATAACGCCGTGGGAATCGGCCGCTTCGCTAGGGTCGATCCAGTTCCAATTGAAGGCGACCGCCGGAGGCAACAGGTGGCCATTCGCTTCGCAGAGGTAAGACAGGGTCGCCAGCCGCTGCTGATCCGTGCTCGGATGCGCGACCGGGAGCCCGTTGGTCCCGACAAACGGGCACACCTCCATGTTGAGGTTGGTGAGGGTAAGCGTCGAAGGCGGCGCGGTACTCTGCGTGATTGCGGCTCCGAGCATCGGCTGACCATCCTTCTGCAGCTGGGTGAAGTAGGCGCCCATAAAGTATTGGGTCAGCAACTGGTACAGCTTGGTTCCGGGATTGATGCCTGGGATCGTTGGAACCTGCGCGGCGAGGCCCGCATTTGTGAAGTCGAACAGCAATTGCCGCACACTGAACGTGTCTCCGCCGAGGTTCTGGATCTTGGCCCGCACGTCAGGAGGCAGCTGGCTATACTGGTCGCTGTTGACCAACGACATCCTCAGATCGACTTTCGACTGGATGATCCACGCCTCTCCATCCTTCTGCGAAAGGCTTGTCCAGGTCGGCGCGTTGTACCCACCCCCCGGAACCAGCTCCACGATATCGAACTCGACGCAGAGCATGTTGAACGTCACCGCGGCGGTGTCGCTGCCGAGGATTACCAGGTCGGGGATATCGGTCGGACGACGGTAGCCCTTCGGAATACCGAGTTGTGCCCGAAAGCCGGCCATGAACCGCGCTAATTGAAGGTTTTGCAGGTCAGTGTTCGTGGTCGGGTTCGCATCTGCCGGGACCTTAAACGGATCGGCCCCTTTCGCCCTGTCTTTCAGGGCGGCGTAGGCGATCTGAACCGGTTGCCCCGCTTCGTTCGCCACGAAGCAGATATTCACGACCGGTTCTCTGACCTTGGCAAGAAACTGCTTCATCGTCGCGTTGATGCTCGCCTGGGTCGTCGCGACGACGAAGTCGTATCCATACTTGGTGTTTGACAAAAACGACTGGGCTGCAGTCATGGTCAACTCCCTACGAGATATGCAAAAACCGCCATTCGGCTGCCTTTTTGCCGAATTAAGGATTAATGTTAATTATTAGCGAGCTTATCGCTGTCACCTGAGGCGACGCAATACGCAAAACGAACCGGACAGACAGAAAACGCAATTATTTGCAGCCGGGCAGTTTGGATCGCTGACTGACGCTGGACCGCTGCCTGCTGCGCTTCAATAAGACGGTTGGGGGTTCTGCAGTCATTGGCTGCGGCGCGGCCTTCCCGATCAGCCCGTGGGTCGATCTTGGGCCTGTCGGAGCTCGGATGGGGACTGCCCGAACATATCCGGTCAAGGCCGAGGACTCGTTCCGCACCGCCCTGGCGATCGCCCACGAGCAGGGCTACGAATTGCGCGCCGCCACGAGCCTCGCCCGGCTGTGGCTCAAGCAGGGCCGGCGGGGCGAGGCGCGCGACCTGCTCGCGCCCGTCTACGGCTCATTTACCGAAGGCTTCGACACCGCCGACCTGAAAGACGCCAAGGCGTTGCTCGATCAGTTGGTGTGAGCTGGCTATTTCGCAGCCTCCAGGCCTTTTCTTCGCTGCTCTTCGGCGAAGTGCCGCTCTACGGCATGGACCTGGGCAACCTTGCGCTTGGCGCTGAAGGCTTCGCGATTGACGCGCATCCAGTCCATGGACTGCGAACGCCAGGCGTTGCGCTCCTCAAAGTGCGGCAGCACGTAGCGCGCGAACAGCTCGTAGGAGCGCTTGGTCGCCTCCCAATCCGCCCAGTCATGGGCGAGCAGCACGATGCAGCCAAAGCCGCCGGTCTTGGTCCAGTAATTCTCGAGCACGCGCAGAGCGTCATCCGGTGTGCCGATGGCGCCGCGCCCGCCCTCGTTGATCGCCTCGATGCTCGGCATGCCGATCGCCGCACCGCCCTCGGGATTGATCGAATGGGCGTAGAGCTGCCATTTCTCAAAGCCGGCCCGCACGTTCTCGATCGCCTTCTCGCGGGTCTCGGCGATGTGGAACGGCGCCATGACCCGGTAATTGGCGCGGTCCATCACTCGGCCTTGCGCCGCCGCCTCGTCGCAGGCGAGCTGCCAATTGTAATCGAGCGCGTCATAGCCGTGCGGGCTGCCGGCCATCACGCACACCATGCCGAGATCGTAGCGGCCGGCGAGCTTGCCGCCATAGGGTGTGACCGAGCTGGTGATCGCCAGATGCGGCCGCGGCTTGGTGTAGGGGCGCAGATGCAGGCGCGCCTCGTGCATCCTGTACCAGTCGGTCTGCTGGGTGATGATCTCGCCGGCGAGCAGGCGGGTGATGACGTCGATCGCGTCGGCCATGCGGTCGCGCTGGGTCTCGGGATCGATGCCGAGCATCATCGCGTCTGAGGGCAGCAGGCCTGGACCGAAGCCGAACATCGCCCGCCCGCGCGTCTGGTAATCGAGCTGGACGATGCGGTCCGCGACCATCAGTGGATGATGGTAAGGCAGCGAGATGACCCCGGTGCCGAGCCGGATGTGCCGGGTGCGCTCGGCGGCGGTGGCGATGAACAATTCGGGCTGGCCGTAGATCTCGTATCCGCCCGAATGGTGCTCGCCGATCCACGCCTCGGCGTAATCGAGCTTGTCGAGCCACTGCATCAGCTCGAAATCGCGCTCCATGCAGAGCAGCGGATCCTCGTCGTTGGGATGGAACGGCGGCAGAAATACCCCTGCGCGAAGTGTCCGAAACTCGGCCATGCTGCTCCTCCTTCGCTCGAACGCGAGCGGAATACTACTGCATGCGCTGAATTTTTCCTGCGTTTTGATGACCCTCGTCAAAGGTGACGCGGAAGAGTTCGCGCAGCGGTCGCTTTTCTGCTCTACGGTTGCCGGCGGCTATTCCGCTGCAAGTAAACTGCCGGGCTCGTGCGAAGCGGCCACCGGGTGCCCGTCGCGGCGCCACCAATCGATCCCGCCGAGCAGTTCCTTGGCACGAAATCCGAGCCTAGCGAGCTTGCACGCGCCCTTGGTCGATGCATTGCAACCGATCCCTTCGCAATAGACGACATAGACCTTGCTGCGGTCGAGGCGTGCAGTGGTCTCGGCACTCATCTCGCGATGTGGGAAGCTGACGGCGCCGGGGATGTGGCCAGCGGCGTACGCATCGCTGGAGCGGGCGTCGATCACGACGATGTCGGAAAATCCGGCTCTGAGATCAACGGACAAATCCCACGAATCAGTGTGGAAGCGCAGCTTGTCTTCCATCACCCTCGCGATTTCACCCGGCTCGGGCACACCGTATTCGAGAACTGAGGAAATTTCATGCGCCATGATCGATCCCGTTCCAGGAGGGATATTCCGATCTTCGATCATCCAAGCTCGAGGATCAACCGCGAGCCGAAGCCCGGAACCACGCGCGATTAGGCGGCGATGGCCTCAGCGTGGCGCAGGAAACGCCGGTTCGGGGCGCTGCGCGGACGGGTCGCCATACGTTCATGTGCAAGCGACAACGCAACGTCGCGTTGACCGGCGCGGACCGCAGCCTCGGTCAGGGTCCAGTCTACGACGTCGCGTTGTGCATGGCTGCCGCCGACCTGCCATAGATCGAAGCGAACCGGCAGCAACAATTCGACCGCCTCGGCATAGGCGCCGCGATGGAACGCCGCGAGGCCCTCGACCACCGGAATGCCGACGGTGCGATAGAGACCGGCCGCCTCGACCGCGCTGGCGGCGGTCTCGCGCATCGCCTCGAGCCGCCGCTCGACCAACGCCTCCCGGCCCGACCGTAATTCGGCCATCGCGGCGTGTATGTCGGTGAAGACGAGGCATTTTCCGTCGGCATGGTCCTGCCACAAATCCGCCTGCTCCGGCCAGCGGTCGCCGGTGTCGCAACCGAGCGTGTCGAGGCGCCACAAGAGTGCCGTGCCGTTAGTCAGGCTGAGGGCGACAGGGCGTTGCGTCGCGCGCATCGGCCCGTCATAGAGTGCCAATGCCGCGTCGTATTGCCCGAGTTCGAGGTGGAACAGCGCCTTGTGCCACCAGATATGGACCTGGTTCATGTGGCCGGGGGTCGACCACAACGCCTCCCGCGCCGTCATCCACCCCAACCCGTCTTCCGGACGCCCGGTCATCTCCATCACGTGCGCCACCGTGTGATGCGGCCAGAAACTCAACGGCTCGAGTTCGGCGGCGGCGCGTGATTCATCCTCGGCCCTCGTGTAATCGCCGGCTTCCTCCAGTCCAAAGCCGTGCATGGCCAGCAAGGTGCCGTAGCCCGATTGGTCTTTGGACCAGAATGGCAGGGCCCGCGCGGACCGATCCCGCACCCAAGGGAAGCGTCCGAGGAACCCATCGGTCACCGCGGCACCCTGATGCGCCACGAGATCGAACGGGTAGCGCATCAAGTGCCGGTCCATTACTCCAACGGCGGCGGCCCGGGAACCCTGGACCAAATGGGTGAGTGTCGTGAGATGGGCTTGCTCACGCTCGTTCAAGCTCAAGGGCCGGACGGTTTCGACCAATGTCTTGGCCTGGGTCAGCAGCCCAGGATCATTGGCCAGCGCGAACACCCAGGCCTTGCCCAGATATGCCATCGCGAAGTCGGGTGCGCCCTCGATCGCCCTGTCAAACAGGCCGAGCGAGTCGCCGCTGACGAGGTTGAACGCCCGCGCCGCCTGGTCGTATATGGTCGCGGCCTCGGTTGTCGCCCCGGAGAGGTGATGGCCCTGGGCGTCCTGGATCATGGTCGGCTCAATAGCTAGAGATCTCGATAGAGTTCTGGTCCGGGTCGTCGATATAGACCGATTGGATCGTGCCGATCGCCCCGGCGCGCGGGCCCTGCATCCGCACCGGCACGCTGCAGCTTTCGAGATGGGCAATGACCTCGCCGATCGGGGCTTCGGTAATAAAGCAGATATGCGCCGGCATCCGTTTCTCGCCGCTCATCGCCATCGCACCCCCGGCGGCGTCGAGATGGATCTTCTGCTGGCCAAAATAGAGTGCCGCGCGGCCTTCGCCCATGCTCTCGGTCTTCATGCCGAGCACGCGCTTGTAGAACTCGACGCTGCGGTCGATATCGGTGACGGTCAGGTTCAGATGGTCTATGCGCTCGATCTTCATATCCGGCCTCGTCGGTTTGAGGAGGCTCGGAGCTTGCCACGGTGTGGGGCATCTGGCCAGCGAAGCTGAAGTCAGGCAAGATTTCCGGCATGCTCTCGGAGCACCAAGCCCGCTTTCTGGCCAATCGCCGGGTCGGTCATCTCGCGACCGCCGATGCGCGGGCAACCCCTCATCTCGTGCCGGTTTGCTTTGTCGTCAGCGAGGGCGCGCTCTACATCACGATCGACCAAAAGCCGAAGGGTGACGTCAGATCATTGAAGCGCCTCAGAAACATCGTCGAAAATCCGCGCGCTGCCTTTGTCGCCGATCGCTGGGACGAGGACTGGACCCGGCTCGGCTGGGTCATGCTGCGCGGGCCTGCCGAGATCCTCGCCGACGGTGCCGAGCACGACCGGGCGCAGGTGCTGCTCCGGTCGCGCTACCCCCAGTATCGCGGGATGGCGCTCGAAGACCTCCCGGTCATCGCCATTCGCATCGAGCGCGCGACGAGCTGGGGGGACCTTTCCGTCGAATAAATCGATGGCAATTGCGATAATGATGACTCCGAAAATAGCCATATTCGCGGCCCATCCTGCCTCGATCGGAATCTTTGGAATGCCCTGTCGAGCCGGGCGACATTTCAACCTGAAGGAGAAGCTTTGCTGCAGATTTGCTGCAGGTACAGCAGCAGGTAATATTTGATTCAAATTATGGTTGTAGCGGGACGCAAATCGCAGCCGGGCGAGGTGATCCTGGCGAAAGTTCATCGATAGAGGTTAAGCTGGGCACATCGATCGATGGAGGGGAAGATGGATTTTGGCGCGGCGATGTTCTTCACCGACTACTCGATGAAGCCGGCCGAACTCGGCCAGGCGCTCGAGGCGCGCGGCTTCGAGTCGGTGTGGGCGCCCGAGCATTCGCACATCCCGAGCTCGCGGCTGACGCCGCCGGCGGGTGGCGGGCAACTGGGCAAGCAGTACTATGACGTGATGGACCCGTTCGTGACCTTGACGGCGGCGGCGATGGCGACAAAGACGTTGAAGGTCGCGACCGGCGTCTGCCTCGTGATCCAGCGCGACACGATCCAGACCGCAAAGCTCGTCGCGACGATCGATCAGGTTTCGGATGGGCGGTTTCTGTTCGGCATCGGCGGCGGCTGGAACCAGGACGAGGTCGAAAGTCACGGCACAATCTTCAAGACGCGCTTCAAGAAAATGCGCGAGCAGATCGAGGCGATGACCGAGATCTGGACCAAAGCCGAGCCCGAATACGACGGCGAGATCGTCAACGTCCCGAAGATGCGGACCTGGCCGAAGCCGGCGCAGAAGCCGCGCCCGCCGGTCATCGTCGGGGCGCCTTCCCGCACAGCGCACGGCGCGCGTTGCGCTACGGCGACGGGTGGGTGCCAAATGCGAGCCGACCGACATATTCCGATGTGACCGAGTTTCTGCCGCAGTTCCGGCAGATGGCGGCGGAGGCGGGGCGTGACCCGGCCAAGGTTCCGATCACGATTTTCGGATCGCCCGAGAACCGCGACCGGGTAAAGCGCTACCGCGATCAGGGCATCGCCCGGGTCGTGACGATGCTGCCTTCGGCGCCGGACGCCGAGGTCCTGCCGATCCTCGATCGCTGGGCAGCGCTGATCCGCCAGACGGAGCACTAATTCAATTGGGCGCGCAGCTGCTGCAGGATCGCCGCCGCTTGATGTCGCGCTAACCCGTCAGGCGCGCGCAAAACATACTGTTCGAGCGCCGCGCCGGCCGCGCGCATATTGCCGAGGTGGCGGTGCAGCATCCCAGCCTCGCGCCACAACTCGGCGAGGTCGGGCGCCAGCATCAGCATCGTCTCGATCACCGCCAGCGCCCGCTCGTGGTGCTGCGCCTGCAGCAGGCGCGCCTTCAGGTTATTTTGCAGGCGCAACAACACGTCGCAATCCGATACCGCCATATAGTGCTCGGGCAACAGTTCGCTGTCCCGGCCGGCGGCGGCCTTCAGCAATTCGCGGAGTTCTGCCGCGCCGCATATTTGGCCCCCATGGAACGGGTCGACGATCACCCGCCCCGCGCCATCGGCCAGCCGGACCAGAAAGTGGCCGGGAAAAGCGAGCCCGGCGATATTCCACCCCTGGGCTCGCGCGGCATGGATGTAGAGGATCCCGAGCGCCACTGGCAGACCCTTGCGGCGGTCGACCACCCGCATCAAGTTGGCGTTTTGCAGGTCGTCATAACTCAGCTCGTCGCCGGAGTAGCCGTTTTTCAACAGGATGATCTCGTTGAGCGCCCGAGCGCGCGCGGCGAGGTCGCCCGCGGCACCGGGGTGCCGTCCGACATCGCGGGCGAGCAGCCGCAGATGATCGCGATAGCGCCTGAAGGCGACCCGCGGGCGCTCGAACGAGGCGAGTGCCAGCGCCGCCTCGGCAATCGGCAGAACGCGTTCGCCCGAGGCGCCGAGCTCCCGGAGAAAACGCGCGCATGTCTCGGGATCCGAGGTGTCGGGCGGCTCGTTCATTCCACCGTCAGAGCTTTTCGACCTCGACACGGGTCGCCGGTGCGGCGGTTGGAGCCCCTGGGCTCGACACGCCCGAGAGCGGCGGCGCTGCGTTCTGGGCCGCGACGGGTACCCCTGGCCGGATATCGACATAGGAGACGACGCGCTTTACGTCTGGAGTCGTTCGCGCCACCGTCGTGGCAATGTCAAGCTCGGCTTGGGAGCGCGCCGAGCCGATCAGATAGACGGATTTGTTCGCCGTCTCGATCGTGTAGTTGACCGAGCGGACATCCGGATTGAACGTCAGCTCGGTCCGCACTCGCGACGTGATCCAGGTGTCTTTTGTGCTCTCCCACGTGCTCTCGTCCGGCCCGACTTCGATCTCGTCATAGACCGCTCGCACCCCCGGGACCCGGCTGGCGACTTCCTTGGCCTGGGCCTTGAACTCCGAAGTTGGCGCCTCGCCGGTCAACAAGATCCGCCCCTCATAGACGGTGACGCTGAGATCCCTTTGCATCAACGGGTTCGTCTGCAGCCATGCGCTCTGAATATTCGTCTTGATCTTGAGATCGTCAACGCTGCCGCCGGCCCCGCGTTCTTGGTTGGCGGCATAGCCGGTCCCGCCGGCGGCGCCGAGGCCCGCGACGATGGCGGCCGGACATCCGCCGAGGACGACCGGCAAGGCAAAAATCACGACACTCCCGATGATGGAACGTAAACTCGACATGTTCGGCCCCCCGGCTGAGAAATAATTCCCCGAGCCATTGTCGAATAAACGCGGGTCTCGTCCAACGGCGAGCGGGTCCTCGTGCCCATTTGCCTCAGAGACCGTGAGATTCGCTAGTCGTCGGCGCGCCAGGCGCCGCGCCAATGACGCGGCAGGCGCAGCGGCGCCACCAGCATCAGGTCGAATCGGAGGTCGAGACTGGCGAGGTCGGATCGCTGGAGCAAAAAGGCTTCGGCGGCGCGGGCGATCCGCCGTCGCTGGCGCGGCGCCAGCGCCGCCGCGGCGACTGCGAGCTCTCCCCGCGACTTGACCTCGATGACCGCGAGCACCTTGCCGCGGCGCGCCAAAATGTCGATCTCGCCGGCCGGGCAGCGCCAGCCGCGCGCCAGGATATGCCAGCCACGCAGCCGAAGGTGCCAGAGGCAGAGCCACTCCGCCACCCGCCCCCGGCGTTGCGCGCGTTGGCGGGCAAGCGCACTCTTCCGCCTGACTTGCCTCATCCTTTCTCGCTCCGGATGGCGAGAGCCCGGCGATACAGCTCGCTGCGCGGCAAGCCGGTCGCCGCGGCAACCGTTGCGGCGGCGTCGCGCATGCCGAGGTTGGCGAGTGCGGCGCGCAACCGGCTGTCGACCACCGCATGATCGGGTGCGGTCGGCTCGGGCGGACCGACGACGACCACCGCCTCGCCGCGCGGTGGCCCCGCGTCTCGGTAATAGGTGGCGAGGTCCGCGAGCCGCCCGCGCTGGATCTCCTCGTGCAGCTTGGTCAGCTCACGTGCCACGGCCGCGGGCCGGTTGTCGAGGAGCGCGGCCATGTCGCTGAGGCATCCGGCGAGCCGCGAGGTGCCTTCGAAGAACACCAAGGTTGCTTCGAGAGCTGACCAGCGTTCGAGCGCGCGACGGCGCGCCGCTCGGCGCGGCGGCAGAAAGCCGGCAACGAGAAACACGTCGGGCGGCAAGCCGGAGAGGATCAACGCGGTCAGCGCCGCGGACGGGCCGGGGATTGCCGTTACGGGCAGATCTTCGGCGATCGCTGCCCGGACGAGCTTGTAGCCAGGGTCGCAGACGAGCGGCGTCCCGGCATCGGAGACCAGAGCCACTCTTTCGCCGCGGCGCAGTGCGGCGAGGATGGTAGGCCGCGCCCGCTCGGCATTGTGGTCGTGATAAAGGTCGAGCGGTGTGGTGATGTTGTAGCGAGCGAGTAGCCGTGCGGTCACCCGGGTATCCTCGCAAAAGATCCGATCGACACCGCGCAGCACCGCGAGAGCGCGCAAAGTGACATCGCCGAGATTGCCGATCGGTGTCGCCACGAGATAGAGACCCGGTGCGAGCGTGGCTTCGGGCATCGGAGAGGGGTCGGGTTTACTCGCCGCCGAGTGGCGGCTAGGCTCGCCGCATCCGTAGCCACTCCTGCCGGAGATCACCCTTGCCGCGCCGGTGTCTCGCCCGGTTCGCCTCACCCTGCGTCGTCCTCGCCCTTATCGCGCTCGCCGCTTGCGCGCCGCCGATGGTACCGGCGCCGCTTGCTGCCCGGCAACCACTCTATGGGCGCGCACCGCCGCCGATGCCGCCCGGGGCGCCGGCGCCGGCGGCACCTGTAGCCGAGACCGGGCCGGCCAAGGTCGCGCTGCTCGTTCCGCTGTCGGGCGCCAATGCCGCGCTCGGTCAGGCAATCCTCGACGCGGCCCAGCTGGCGCTGTTCGAGGCATCAGACGATCGGCTGACATTGGTTCCCCGCGACACCAGCGGGAACGCCGAAGGGGCGGCAAAGGCGGCGCGCGCGGTGATCGCCGGCGGGGCGCGGCTGATCCTCGGGCCGCTGCTCGCCGTCGAGGTCGAAGCGGTCAAGCCGCTGGCCCGCGACGCTCATCTCAATGTCATCGCCTTTTCGACCGTGACCGAGCTCGCCGGCGGCAACACCTTTCTGATGGGCTTTTTGCCGCGCCAGGAAGTCGTCCGCGAGGTGGGCCAGGCGCGCGACCGCGGGCTCGCCCGTTTCGCGGCACTGGCGCCAAACTCGCCCTACGGCCATCTGATGGCGGACGCGCTGCGCGACGTCGCCTCGGCGAGCGGTGCGACGATGACCCGGGTCGAGTTCTACGATCCGCGCGACGATGATACCGCACCGGCGGTCCGGCGCCTGATGCTGGGGGGTGGCGCCTCCGCCGCCCCGGATGCCGCCGCAGCGGCCGCACCCTCCTTCGATGCGCTGCTGCTGCCCGAAGGCGGCGCCAGGCTCAAACAGATCGCTCGCCAAGTCAAAGAGGCGGAGATCGACATGAAACCGGTTCAGCTGCTCGGCAGCGGGCTTTGGGACGTGCCCGATATCGGCAATGAGCCGGCCCTCGCCGGCGGCTGGTTCGCCGCCGCAGCGCCCGAGCCGCGGCGGGTTTTCGAGCAGCACTTCCGGGAAGTCTACGGCCATGAACCGCCCCGCTTGGCGTCGCTCGGCTACGACGCCGCAGCACTCGCCGCGGCGCTGTCGCGCGGTGCGGGCGGCGAGCCCTTCTCGCAACAGGCGATCCTCAACCCGAGCGGGTTCACCGGGGTCGACGGGCTGTTCCGCTTTGCCCCGAGCGGGCTCGTGCAGCGCGGCCTCGCGGTGCTCGAGGTCGAGCCGCAAGGTGATGTCCTGGTCAGCCCGGCGCCGCAGACGTTCCAGGATCTCGGCTACTGAGCCGGCCGTTTTCCGTGCTCGCTGGGAATATACAGCGTGGAACCCGATTTCGGGCCGTTTTGCGACGCGATCACCGTTGTTTTTGCACCGAGTAAGAGGGCGAATTCCCTAGTTTGGCGAACAGGGAATTAAATCGACCTAACAGGGAGCTAAATCGGCCGAATAGAGAATTAAATCGCCCCACCAGCGTATCAAGCGATCGATCGACTTGAGCGGCTCACTCGTGCCAAGCCGGGGGAAAGGGTACCGGCTGGTCCGGGGAGCGCGGCGTCGGCTCGTCCGGCCCTGTCGCTTTGGGCGTGGGTTCTGCCTCGGGCACGATTTGGGGTAGGATCCCGGGTCGCCGCGCCCAAGCCGCTGGGAGGGTGTTGCGCCTCCGTCGCGCGGTTTGGACCATCACCAGCCGGCCGACCTCTTCGGCCTCCGCGGGATCGATCTCGGGCCCGTCGGGGGCGGCCAGAACGACCGCCTCCAGGGCTTCGATCGTTGCGTGCCAACGATCGGTGGCGTCAGGCTTATCGCGAAAATCGGTCATGGCAGAAACTCATCTAGTTGGCCGCGCAGAATGGCGCGGGCGAGGCGCTTGCGTGCGGCCTCGTGGCGCTTCCGGCTGAGCTGCGGCGCGGGATGGCCGGCCCCGCCCAGATATTGCCGCGCCAAGGCGCCGATAAACGCCAGCACGTCCGGATCCCCGGCAAAAAACTGCGCGATGGCGGCTAGGCACTGGCGAGCGTGGAGCCGAGCGTCCGGGGGTGCGACCGCGCGAGTCTCGCCGCCCGCCAGCGCGCGCTCGGCCAGATCCCGGCGCTCGTGTACGCGACCATCGACCAGGCTGCGCATGATGCCGGCGATGAAGGCCAGCAATGGCACGCCGTCGGGCCAGCGGCGCGAGCCGTCGAGGGCGCGCAACAGCGCCTCGTTCAACAGCTCGTCCCATTCGAGGCCCGGCAGTAGGCGGGCACGGAGCTGCGCTAACCGCTTCAGCCGTACCAGATCGGACGGCGTCAGCGCAGCGAGGGCGCGGGCGACCGCCTCGGTCGAAGAGTCGGCCGAGGCGGCAGCGGTATCGGAGCGCACCGGATGGAGCATCGCGTACTACCGCGATATGCGCGCGGGAGGTTCGGATCGGGACAGCGATCTGCAAAAAAATTCTACCCGGCCGCTGTCCGATCACCCGCCGGCGCCGCGCATTGGGGTGCGAGGCTTCCGGATTGCAGGCGGTGGCAAATGGATCGGGAAACGGAACTCGGCTTGGTGCGGCGCGCTTACGCGAAGGAGATCATGGCGACGTCGGGGATCCCCGACGCGCGTCGAGACGGCCTTTGCCGAAGTGCGCCGCGAGGATTTCCTCGGTCCAGGACCATGGTCGATCATCGGATGGCGGGACGATTGGCGGGGCGATTATATCCCGACGCCGAGTGCCGACCCGGCTTACCTCTACCTCGACCACGTGGTCGGGATCCTGCCGGAGCGGCATCTCAACAACGGCCAGCCTTCGCTGCACGCCAAACTGCTCGCCCATGCCGGCCCTCAGCAGGGAGACCACGTCGTGCACATAGGCACCGGCACCGGCTACTACACCGCCATCATGGCTCATCTGGTGGGGCGTTCGGGTAAGGTGACGGCGATCGAGCTCGATCCCGGTCTTGCGGCTCGCGCCCGAGGCAACCTCTCATCATATCCCAATGTCAGCGTCATCTGCGGGAACGGGGCGGTCGTGCCGTTCGATGCCGCTGATGTCGTTTATGTCAACGCCGGGGCGTCCCGACCGGCCGAGACGTGGCTCGACGGGTTGTCGCAGGGTGGGCGGCTCATTCTGCCGCTGACCACGAACAAGGGGTTTATGGACAACGATCCTCCCGTCCCGATCGAGCGACGGGGGGCGGTTTTCCGGATCGAGCGACGGTCGGCCGAGTTTCTGGCGCGATGGATTTCTCCGGTCACCATCTTCCCTTGCGAGGGGGCCCGCGACCCGCTGTCCGAGGCGGCTCTGGCCGAAGCGTTCGAGAAGGGCGGCTGGAAAGAAGTCACCGGGCTGTGCCGCAGCAATGACGTATCGCAGGGTCGCTGCTGGCTTCGCAGGCCCGGATGGTGTCTGACGCGCGACGTCACGCAGCCGGAGGATCACCCACCCCGCACCGGGGCGGCCCCTATCGCGGCGCGCGCGGCTGCCACAAGCGGCTGCCATTGAGGAACAGGTTGACGCAATCATCCGTCCAGGGCTCGAGCTCGGTCTCGGCGACCATCAGGCGGTTGAGGGAAAGCGCTGTCGGTATCAGGACGGCGTGCAAACTCAGTCGCGCCAGGCGCCGCAGGACCTCCTCGCTGCTGCCGCCCTCTCAGAGCGGCGTACCGGCGGGCGGCCGTAGCTTTTCGAAACACAACATTCATGCACGCCGTGACGTCAGCTTTTCGATTCCAATAAGAACCTTTAGTTCCGGCCGACTTTTGCCGCGACATCAATCATGAGCGAAAGCCGGCGAGAAGATTTGACGACTGATATCTTACGGGATATTCGACGGGCGAAGGCGGGCACGAGAATTTTGCAGGGGATGAGGAGACAATACCTCAGGCGTGTCGCGGCGGCGGCGCTGCTGTCGGTGGTGATGTCGGGCGGTGGCGCGCAGGCCCAAAAGTCCGGCGGGATCTTGCGGGTCTATCACCGCGACAGCCCGGCCAGCATGTCGATCCACGAGGAGGGGACCAACTCAGTCGCCATCCCGATGATGGCGGTGTTCAACAACCTCGTGCTCTACGACCAGCATCAGGCGCAGCCGGCCGAGCCGCCGAGAAGCTGCGCCTCAACCCGCGCAAATCCTGGTGGAACAACGTCGCTGAGATCGGCGCCGACAGCCCTGCCGAGGCGACCCTCGTGCTGAAGCGGCCACAGCCGGCGATCCTGGCGCTGATTGCCTCGCGCTACACGCCGGTCTATCCCTGCCACGTCGCGCCGCGCGACATGCGGCAGCACCCGATCGGCACGGGTCCGTTCAAATTTATCGAGTTCAAGACGAACGAGAGCATCAGGCTCGCCCGCAATCCCGATTACTGGAAACCGGGGCGGCCCTATCTCGATGGCATCGAATACACGATCATCCCCAACCGCTCGACCGCGATCCTCGCCTTCGCCGCCGGCAAGTTCGACTTGACTTTTCCCTACGAGGTCACGGTGCCGCTGATGAAGGATGTGCAGAGCCAGGCGCCGCAGGCGGTCTGCGAGCTGGTGCCGAGCAATGCCAGCACCAATCTGCTGGTCAACCGCGAGGCGCCGCCCTTCGACAACCCCGAGCTGTGCCGCGCGCTGGCATTGGCGCTCGACCGCAAGAGCTTTATCGACATCCTCGCCGAAGGGCAGGGCGACATCGGCGGAGCCATGCTGCCGCCGCCGGCCGGCGTCTGGGGCATGCCGCCCGATGTTCTGGCGACGATCCCCGGCTATGGCCCCGACGTCGCCAAGAACCGCGCCGCGGCCCGCGCAATCAACCAGCGGCTCGGCTATGGGCCCGACAAGCGCCTCGCGATCAAGGTCGCGGCGCGCAACATCGCAGGCTATCGCGACCCGGCGATCATGCTGATCGACCAGCTGAAGGAGATCGGGATCGACGGCGAGCTCGACCCGATCGAGACCGCCAACTGGTTCCCCAAGCTCGCCCGCAAGGACTATCAGATCGGTCTCAACAACACCGGCAGCGGCGTCGACGACCCCGACCAGCAATTCTTCGAGAATTACGGCTGCGGCTCGGAGCGCAACTACACCGGCTACTGCAACACCGAGCTGGAGAAACAGTTCGTTGCGCAGTCTGAGATCGCCGACCGCGACAAGCGCCGGCATCTCGTCTGGGACATCGACAAGCAATTGCAGGAGGACGGCGCGCGCCCGATCATCTCCCACAACCGCGCGGCCACCTGCATGCAGCTGCAAGTCAAAGGGCTGACCATCATGGTTAACAGCCAATACAACGGCTGGCGCATGGAAGACGTCTGGCTCGAGCGCTAGATCGGGCGGCTATGGCGCCTTGAGCCAACTCGGCGACCGCAGAGCAACAGCCGCTCCCGACCCATGTCGGCCGCTCAGCTCGGTCGAGGGAAACGGCGGTTTATGCCCCGAAGCCGTCATTCCCGGCGCACATCGCGTTCAACTGAGTCGGATGGAAAGACGGCCATTCGGCCCACGTAATCCTGCAACCCCGCGGCACCGTTCACTACTCGACGATCACCTCTCCATACATCCAAGGGTGCGGCGCACAAATATAGTAATAAACGCCCGGCTCGCTGAAGGTGATAGCTTTGGACTCACCTTTGGCCAGAACACCGGTATCCCACTTAGCTTGTTTGACCTCCGTGGCTGTGTGAGGGATGTCGCCAACATTGGTAAACGTCACGCTCGTTCCCGCTTTGATTCGGGTGCGGGCCGGGAAATAAACATACTCCATGTTGTTGTCGCCAATCTTGATCGTATTGGCCCCTTGAGCGATCGGTCCGGTGGGTCCGCCGACGGTCGGTGGTGGTGGCGGCGGCCACAACGGGCCCAGTTGGCCCTTCAGCGAGAAGGCCCACAGCGCGTCACCGTATGCGCTGCCTGTCAATCGATTGCCGCCCGTAGCGATGGCGATATATTGGTCTCCATCTACGTCGTAGACTACCGGAGGCGCCTCGGCGCCAAAGCCAGTCTGGAATCGCCACAACTCCAGACCGGTCTTGGCATCATAGGCCAGGAAGTTGCCGTCGGGTTCGCCGTGGAAAACGAGGCCACCGGCCGTAGCTGTCGAACCGCTGCCATTGCCGATGCGATACGGTGTTTTATTCTGCCACTTGATCTTGTTCGTGTCTTTCGCGATCGCCGTAAACGTACCGCTCATCGGCGAGCCGATCGGCGCGGCTTGGGTGCCGCCGTCGTAGCGCTGTCCGCGCACGTATGTGGTATCGTACCGCACAAAGGCGCTCGTCCGCACGGTGCCAGGCACGTAGAAACTGCCAGTTTCTGGATTGTACGACATAGGCGACCAGTTTGCGCCCCCGATCCCCGACGGCTGCACCAGTACCGGTTCTTCCCAAAAGACCTCGAAGATGCAGCCGGCTTTTTTGTAACCCTCGAGCGGCTGAGAACACTGGGGTACTATTGCGTCCCCAATAGGGTACGGCTGTGTCTTCGCTGTCTTCTGCCGCGGCTCCTGGGGCACCGGGCGCTCCTCAATGCCGATCAGCGGTTTGCCGTCGGTACGGTCGAGGATGTAGACCCAGCCAGTGCGGCCAGCTTGCGCAATTCCCTTGCGCGGTTGACCATTTATCACCGTGTCGAACAGGACAACTGGGCTCGCTGCATCGTAGTCCCAAATGTCGTGATGCACCTCCTGGAAGTGCCAAACATAGTCGCCGGTCTTGGCCTTCAGCGCGAGAATCGAAGCGCAGAAGAGATTATCTCCTTCGCGCGTCGCGCCGTTGTAATCCGGCCCGCAATTGCCGGTGGAGAAATAGACGAGCCCGAGCTGCGGATCAAGCGCCGGCGTGTTCCAGACCGCTGCTCCGCCGCGCACCGAATCATCGGTTCCGGCGGGCCAGGTGTTACTGCCGACCTCGCCCGGGCCGGGCAAAGTATACCATCGCCACAGGATGTTGCCGGTCTTGGCGTCAAGCGCCGTCAGCCGACCGCGCACGCCGAATTCACCACCAGTGATGCCGCTATACACGATGCCGTCGTAGTACAGCGGCGCGCTGGTGATTCCGTACCCGTTATGCCAGTCTATGATTGTAGTCCTCCACACCTCCTTACCGGTCTTAATGTCGAGCGCCACGACATTCGCGTCGAACTGGCCGAGGAACACCATTCCCTCGCCCATCGCCAGCCCGCGGTTAACCCAGCCGCAACAGATGGTCCAGATGTTCTGGTCAATCCCCGACCAGCGCTCCCACAGGATCTCGCCAGTCTTCGCATTCAAGGCGAAGACATCGTCATTGCCGGTAACGATATACATGATCCCGTCCTTGACGAGCGGCGACGCCTCGAACGAGTACTTGCCGCCAAACCCGGAGCCTTTGAGGCGGGTCATCCAGGCTCCCTTGAGCTGCTTGACGTCTGGGTGTCGACCTGCTCGAGCGTTGAAAAGCGTTGATTGGTTAGATTGCCCCCGTTGGTGACCCAATCCTTCCCGATGGGACTCTGCAATAGCCGGTCGATCTCCGGATCCGCAGCTTTAACGGGTGCGGCCTCCCCAGACAACAACCCGAGGAACATCACCACCCAGACGATTCGCCGTGCGCAACGCCGCATCATCTTCCTCCCTGATTTTGCTGGCATGAGGCCAGTTCGAATGCCTTTCAGCTTAACACAAACCGATGCCCTTTGTCAGTCCGTTGATTAAAATTAGCGCAGCGCGGTTGGAACGCCTCGGCGATTGCCACTAGTGCAGCCGTTCCGGGCAGGTGACTGAGCCCCGACGGTCGTCTGCCTCGCAGATCTGTCTCGGGGCGCGACGTGGAGGCATCGCCCGGACATTATGCGAATGCACGCGGTAAACGGCGCTCATTCCTCAGGCATCCCTGCCTTGCGCAGGCCAGCGAAATAAGTGTTCTCAAACAAATCACGGATCTTTGGCACGCCCCAATATTGACTAGTCTTCAGGTGGGCCATGCTCGAATAACGATTGTCGCTGCTCAGCCTGCGGGCTTCGGCGAGTGCGGCGACGGGGTTTTCGGTCTCACCTTTGAGAGCATAGGCGGAGGCGAGGTAGGCGTGAGGCGGCGCTCGTCCCGGATTGGCGCTCCGCGCCTTTTCAAACCAAAGAATTGCCTCCTCGGTGCGCGATTGGAGCAAATGGACGATGCCAATACGGAGATACCAATTGCCGATGAAGGGATCATGGGGGCTGAGCCGAATCGCTTGTTCCTGAAGCGGGATCATCTCCTAGATCGATCCGGTGTAAAACTTGCACTCTCCAAGAGCAGCGATTAGGCCCACGTTAGGATTATTGGACGCGGTGGCCGACTCGAATTCAGGAATGGCCTCCTCGCAACGGCCCTGCGCACGCAAGACCTGAGCTTTAGCCCAATGTGCAAGATTGCTGCGGGGCGATGCCGCTAGCGCTTGTCCGGCCAACCCTTCCGCACGTCCTATATCGGCTGTGGCGTTGTCGGTTAGTTGATCGAGCACGCGGCCCGCAAGCGCGATTGCCAAATAGCTCTGTGCGGCAGCGGAATTCGGATCCAGCGCCAACGCGCGTTCAAACATCGAGATCCGCTCCGCGTAGACATCGCGCGCTGGTCGCTTCCCAAAAGCTAAGGCGCGACCGCGCATAATGTAGTCGATCACCTCGGGTTGCTCGATCATCCGGGCGGCTTCCGCGCCGATTAGCTCGACCCTGAGCGCGTTTGCGATCCGAGTTGTAATCTCATTTTGCAAGGCGAGCAGATCGCCCGAGTCGCGGTCGAACCGCTCTGCCCACAGATGCGTGTCGGTCTCGGCATCGATCAGTTGGATATTGATGCGAATTTGCTTGCTCGCGCGCTGGACGCTTCCCTCCAGTACATAGCGTACACCAAGCTCGCGGCCGATCTGCTTTGCGTCGGTCGGTTTATCCTTATAGGTGAATGCGGTATTGCGCGAGATTACGAGCCAGTTCGGGAACCGGGACAGGTCGGTTGTCAGATCCTCGGTGATCCCGTCGGCAAAATATTGCTGGTCCGGGTCGCTGTTCAGATTGACGAAGGGCAGTACAACGATCGACAACCGGGGAGCGACAACGGGCTGCGAGATTGAGGTAGCGGTTGGCGCACTCGCCATCGGTACCGTAGAGGCGGATCTCATCCCGGGCCACATCCACCAGACGCTAACGCCGATCACAAGGGCCGCCGCGACCGCCGCCGCGATGGCAAGAACTGTGCCCCGCCGTTGCCGTGGGGCCGAGGTCGGCGCGCTCGTCGACGGCAATTCGGCGACCGCCTCAGGGCGCAACGTATAGACCCGGACGGGTCGAGCGATGTTCTTGACGCTCTGCTCGCCCATATCGTCGAGCGAGTAAGGCAGCCTGTCGCGGATCTGATCGCGCACCGTCCGCGAGACGCAGATGCCGCCAGGCTCCGCGAGCGCTTCCAAGCGTGCCGCGACATTGACGCCGTCGCCAAAAATGTCACCCCCGTCGAGGATGACGTCGCCGAGATTGATGCCCATGCGAAATTTGATGCGGCGCTCGACGGTGACGTCCGGTTCGCGGTCGATCATTCCGCGCTGCACCTCGGTGGCGCAGCGCATCGCGTCCACGACGCTCGGGAATTCCACCAACATTCCGTCGCCGGTGTTTTTGACGATGCGACCCTGGTGCTGCTTGATCTTCGGATCGACCAGCTGTCGAAGATGCGTCTTGAGGCGCTCGTGTGTGCCTTCTTCATCGGCCCCCATCAGGCGCGAATCGCCCGCCACATCAGCGGCGAGGATCGCGGCAAGATGGCGAGTCGAGGGAATGATCACACAGCCCCACCCCTGCTCGGGGCTACCGAATTGCTTAATGATACACCGCAACGCGGACCGTGCAATATCGAAGCACGGCGCCCGTTCGGGCGGATGACCGTCCTCGAGAATCTCGAATAGGGCGCCTGAGCCCGACGTCGCGGAACCGAATTAGAGGAGGACCTTGCTCGTGTCTTCGCCTTCTTTCCACGGGAGCACCTCCGCCGGATCGCCGCACCTTGTCGGGCGAAGCAGCAGATGGTGGTAATCGGTCGGGCCCTGATGATGCGACCGAAGCTCCTGCGCTTGGAGAAGACGCCGATGGGCTCGTCCGCCCCACGTCGCACGGCGGCCGCGATCACCGACCGCGCCTAGGACCTCCACACCGGCCAGATGGCGCTAAGCGGCCCCGCCGCCGTGCGGCGCAACACCGAGCAGATCCGCTACACCTATTCGGGCGAGCTCAAAGCGGATTAGATTCGCTCCCTCCTCAATCATTCACAACCTGCAAACGCAATCCGAACAGTCGAGCCGCTGCTCTATCACGCTGAGCTAAACGCGCTTCCGGACCCCGGGGACAGCTAATGGGTCGAACTTCTCCGTTCCGGGGCGAGGGCGGGAAGGTCCGGAATCGGCGCACAGGGGTAATTCAACGCGAGAGCCGTTCCCCGCACGGTCGACGGACCTTGGGTCGGGCGGATGATGGGTTCCGCGCCCTGTCGGGGGGAGCCGACGGTGAGGGAGAGCAGGCCGCGGGCTCGTAAAAGGCGATGGCCGCGCACTAATGTGTCTCGCTCGGAGTGTCCCGACGCATTGCCCGATTGGCCCCGTTTCCACCGGTTCGCGGCCAGAACCGGGGGTAACGCTCGCCTAGGTTCGGCGATCGCCGATACCACTTACGGGTAAAGGGGTCCTCGGGCGCGGTCTCTGATCCCTGATCCCGAGGAGCAGCAGGCGACAGTCGACATGGTCAAGATCCACCCGCGCGGCGATGGCCGATGCAGATCTGCGACGAGCTTCTGGCGCGCGGGTTCCAAATCAGCGACCAATTGGGGGCAACCGTAACGGAAACCCTCGCTGTCATTGCGCGCTTGCCGCTTCGCGTCGCGACGACGATGCCGCTGGTCGCTAGGCGAAGCGATAGACGTGCAATCACAGGAAGGAATCTACCATGCGTCTCTTCGTCTGCTTGGTGCTCGTCGTCGCATTCGCCTCCAGCACAGCTTCCGCGCAATCCGAGGCGTGGAGCACGAGTTGGACCGCCTCCGTGCAAGGTCCCTATCCAGTCGGGAACCCTTCCGCGCAGCCGGACCAGCGCTTCGCATTCCCCACGCCGCCGGCAGGCGCCAACGACCAGACCTTCCGGCTCGTAGTGCGCCCCGATCTCTGGGGACGCCAGGCGCGGCTGAGTTTCTCCAACGCCTTCGGTACCAAGCCGATTACCTTCGACGGCATCTTCGTCGGCTTGCAGCTAGGCGGCGCCGCTGTTGTTGCGGGCACGAACCAGCCGGTCCGCTTCGGCGGCAGACCCGGGGTCACGATTGCGCCCGGCGAATGGGTCTGGAGCGACGCGGTCGCTCTTCCGTTCGTCGCCGACCCCGAGGCGCTGTCCTTAGCTGGCAGAAAGCTCGCGGTGAGTTTTCACATCGCGGGCGAAAGCGGGCCGATGACCTGGCATGCCAAGGCTCTGCAGACTTCGTACGTCACAGCGCCAGGTGCCGGTGCCAAGGGACATGAGGAGGGTGAGTCGGCCTTCCCCTTCAGCACCGCCTCGTGGTTCTTCCTGAATGCGGTCGATGTGTCGGCACCTGCCGGAACCCCGGTCATCGTCTGCCTCGGCGATTCGATCACTGACGGCACGGCTTCAACGATGAATGGCGACGACCGCTGGCCTGACGTGCTCTCCCGACGCCTTCACGCCGCCTACCGCAACCGCACCGCCGTGGTGAATGCCGGGATTGGCGGCAACCGAGTCACGGGGCCCGAGGAGTGCGGGCCGGAAAAACCATTCCCCGGTGGCCCTTCAGCCGGGCAGCGGTTGGAGCGCGACGTGCTGCGGCTCTCAGGTGTCACGACCGTAATTTGGCTCGAAGGCATCAACGATTTCTCCAAGAACGCCAACGCCGCCGTGGAGGACGTCGTCGCCGCAATGCGAGAGGGCGTTGCGCGGCTGCGCGGCGGGATCCCTAGTATCCGTGTCATCGGCGCTACTGTCGTCTCCGCACTCGGCAGCACGATCGGCAACGGCGCGTATGGTTTCCCGGAGCAGGACGCGAAACGGAAGGCGCTCAACGACTTCATCCGTTCTTCGGGCGTCTTCGATGGCGTTGTCGATTTCGATGCGGTGACACTCGACGGCGCGACAGGTGGCATCAAGCCTGAGTTCGTACCGGAGTCGACCATGGGCGGCGCGGGCGACAAGCTGCACCCCAACCGTGCTGGCTATCTCGCGATGGGGATGAGCATCGATCTGGTGCTCGTCGCGCCTTCGCTCGCGGGGCGCTAAACAAGAAGCCGTATGTCGTTCTGCCTGCAAGCCTGATGTCGTTCTGCCCACAAGCTTGTTGGATTGCTCGCGATCACAGGTCCGGTATTGGGTACATCACCGGACCATCTGTTCTTCCCACTCAAGGTCCGGTGTGGCTCGAACCTCCCCGCTCCGGGGTGAGGGCGGGAAGGTCTGAATTCGGCGCGAAGGGGTCATCCGGCACTCAGGGGGCCGGGCGGCCCGTTCTCCACCCGTAGCGCGCTTTGCATCGCGCTGCTGTCCGGCAGCGGCGTCGATGATCCGGATCAGCAATTCTTCGAGAATTACGCCTGCGGGTCGGAGCGCAACTATACTGGCTATTGCAACACGGAGCTGGAGGAGCTGTTCGTCGAGCAGTCGACGCTGGCCGATCGGGAGAAACGCTGGCGGCTGTCTGGGAGATCGACAAGAAGCTGCAGGAGGACGGGGTGCGGCCGCTCATCTACCACTTACGCTTGGCGACCTGCGTGCAGCCGCAAGTCAAGGGGCTGACCGTCATGGTCAACAGCCAGTACAATGGCTGGCGCATGGAAGACGTCTGGCTCGACCGCTGACGGGTCCGTGCGAACCTTGCGCTATCGAACGCCAGGTAATTCGAGATCGAGCAGCGGACCGTATTGCTGGCTGCCGAAGACGTCAGCGTCGCCGGGGCTGCCGCTCGGCATCCGGCGGTAGATCGTGAACTTGATTGCTAATGCCGGGCTGAACTCGACGTGGTCGGTGATCTGCGCCGTGTCGATGCCGAAGATCCGGCAGACCGCCGCGCGCGATAGGACACCGCTCTCGCGCACAAGGTCGTAGGTGGTGCGGTCGGGGAAAATCACGTCGAACGTTATCTTGTCGACCCCTGCGTTCTTGCTGCGGATCGTTTTGGCGATCTCCGACAATTTACGGCTCGCCGTCATACCCCCGCCCCGCTAGTCGTCACCCCCGCGAAAAGCGGGGGTCCAGAGCCACCGCTTGGGCATCGATCCTGGATTCCCGCTTGCGCGGGAATGACGACCGAATCCAACGCAATCACACCCCCGCCTCGGCGATGAAAGTCGGGAACAGTTCGAGCGCGTCGTCGAGCCGCATCGTGTGATTGAGGGTCCAGCGATAGGCCGAGCTTGCGGGCATCACCTCGTCGAGCAGAAAGGCTACACCGCCGGCGGTGCCCCTCACCTGCGGCAGGCGGGCATAGAACATCTGCCGCGTCGCGATCATGCACACCTCTTCGGCCATTCCCTTCGTCGGGGCAACCCCCTGCACGACGATACCGAGCTCATGGCCGGGTTTTTCCTTCAGCGGCTCGCTGTCGCCGAGAATGGCGTCGCGCCCGTATACCGTGAAGTGCAGCTCGTAGCCCTTGTCGCCGAAGCGTTCGACCACTTGCTGCCGCGCCCATTCCGTGACGAGGTCGATATTCGCGATCGTATAAGGATCGCGCACGCCGACAATGCCGACATACCGTTCGCCGATCTTGCCCGATCCTTCGAGCTTGACCCGCAATTGGGACGCCGGGACGTAGCCGGGTCCGGTGACGCGGACGGTGCGCTCGTCATATTGCTCGTATTGGCACTGGCTCATGTCGATGTGGCCGCCGAGGAAATGCTCGTAGAACGGGTTGGCCCGCTCGTACATCGCATGGCCGGCGACCGAAGCAATCGTGCAGCGCTGCTCCGGCAAGAGGGCGGTGATCTTGACGTCATCCATCGTAATTTCGCCGAGCACCGATTCCTTGCCGCCGTAGGGCTCGGCGCAGAACGAGGCGCATTCGAGCACCTTGCCGTAGAAATAGGCGAGCCCCTCCGGGAACCCTTGGCGTATGGCGGGTGCCGCAAAGATCGCACAATCGCTGCTGCGGCCGCCGACGATCACGTCAGCACCCTCGTCGAGGAGCTTGATGTAGGGGTGGATTCCGGCCATGGCGACAACGCGCTCGGTAGCGTTCAAGGTGGCGAGATCGAGCGGCGGCCGGCCGTCGAGACCGTCTACCGTTTCGCCGGCCACAATGCGCCGACGCAGCGCGTCCTTGCCGACCTCGGAATAGAAATACCCGACGCGAAATCTGGTCAGCCCGTGCTTCTTGGCGAGGTCCCGGATAATGCCGACAAACAGATCGACTCGGCTGTTGCTGCCGGTATCGCCGGCCGAGCCGACGATCATCGGCACACCGAGGCGCCGCGACGCGAGCAGCATGGTCTCCAGATCATCCACTTGCCATTGCAGCGGGCTCGACGAGATATCCGCGCCGAGCGGCACCGGCCCTACATCGCACGACCCGGAATCGGCGCAGATCAGATCCGGCTCGCAATGGCAGCCGATGCGAAAGCTGCCGGTCTTTATCGGCGCGAAACCGAGATGCCCGTTCGGGCAAACAATCCGCAGCGTATGGTTGGCCGAACGTCCGTACTGGATCGAAGCGGGCATGCAGGGCGTCCTCGTCGGTGTCGCCGATCGACCTGATCACGACGGCAGTCATCCCATCACGTCCAGGCACGATCACAGCTGAAGGGTGATGCGACGGATTATCGGTGATCGGCGATCGGATGTGCTGGATTTTGCCATTTCGGGCGGCGGTGTTCTGTTCCGAGACGTGAGCTATCGGTTCATCGAATAGCACCTGACCAGTGGGTGTCCCACGGTGCGGCGATCGAGCCGGCCGAGTGTCAGGGCTTCGCCGTCGCCTGGTCGGCGCTGAGCGCTTCGATCACCTCGCGCACCAGCCGGACGAGACTGAGACGTCGTTGGTCGGGCCCGTCTGGTCGACGCGTGGATCGTATATCATATCGGGGGCGCTTCGGCCCGTCCGGCCTGGCCTACCCCGCTTCCGATCCTGGCGCGCGCGGCTGCCAGAAGCGGCAGCCGTTGAGGAACAGGTTGACGCAATCATCGGCCCAAGCGTCGAGGTTGGCCTCGGTCATCGGTGGGCCGAGGCCGGGGGCGCGGCGCTGCGGCAAAGTGACGGCGAGCTGGAGGAACCGCTCGGCCGCGAATGTCGGGCGGTCGATCGCCAGGCTGCCGGCGCGCGCCACAATCGCGGCGAGCTCGGGGAAACGCTGCGCCGCGGCTATCATCAGCCGGTTGAGCGAGAGCGCCATCGGCGTCAGGACGGCGCGCAACATCAGCCGCGCCAGGTGCCGCAGCGCCTCCTCATCGTGACCAATATCCCCATCAATGTGGCGATGCCACTCGCGACAACGGGCATTTTAAGTAAACGCAACGCAACCGTTACGACGATGAGTTGCGCTGCGTGCGTTATTATAGCAGGGTCCTGTCACATCACGACGCGCAAGCCGGCCAAGCCGGCCATCCGCAATTCGCGTTCGACCTCCGATGGCCAGGCGTGTCCCACCACCCATGACTCTGCTTCCGCAGCGATTTCGCAAGACGTCGATGACCGGCACAAGGCCCGCCATGGGGATGTTTGCCGGGCCGAGCAGCGGTGGGCGAAAACTCTCCAGAGACCGGTGGCTCGGCGTGTCCTAGACAAGCCGGCCGCGGAGTGTGGAGGCGGGAAAGGGCAATAAGAGATCGCGTGCGCGAGGTTAACCGGATAGCTGTGCCCTGGTGCCGGGTCCGCCACGGGAATAGCATCGGTTTACGTCGACCGGTGGGGTCATCGGCGGGGAGATCAGCGTGGCTCGCAAGAATTCGCCCATGAACGTCGATCGTCGCAAGTTCCTGGCGGGCGTCACGGTGGCAGGCGCGGCGACCGCGGTAATGCCGCCGCGAGCCGCTGCATCACCGAAGATGGCCGCGACCGAGCCGGCACCTCGCGGTCGGTCTGGGTTGCGCCCATCCGCGCAAATGGCCGCGGCGGAGACCGCGATGCCGAAGGAGCTGCCGCGCGCGCATATGGCGGACGGCGCGGACTTCATGGTCGATGTCATCAAGACGCTCGATTTCGAGTATCTGCCGGCAAACCCGGCATCGAGCTTCCGCGGCCTCCACGAGTCGCTGATCGATTACGGCGGCAACAAAAAGCCGGAATTCCTGACCTGCATGCACGAGGAATCGGCGGTCGCGATGGCGCACGGCTATTTCAAGGCAGCCGGAAAGCCGCTCCTGACCTTGTGCCACGGCACTGTCGGCCTGCAGCACGCCGCGATGGCGATCTACAATGCCTGGTGCGACCGCGTGCCGGTCATCGTCGTCGGAGGCACCGATCTCGACGCGGCCCACCGTCCGCCCGGTGTCCCGACCGTCCATTCGGCGCAGGACATCAACGCGCTGGTGCGTGACTTCACCAAATGGGACGACACGCCGGTCTCATTGCAGCACTTCGCGCAGTCTTTCGTGCGCGCCTACAAAATCGCGATGACGCCGCCGATGGGACCGGTCGCGATTGCGCTCGACGGCGGTCTGCAGCAGGCGCCGATCCCGGAAAACGGCGAGCGATTGTACATCCCGCGCTATGTGGCGACGTCGCCGCCGCAGGGTGACGGCGGCGCCGTCCGCGAGACGGCGCGGCTCCTCGCCAATGCCGAGCGCCCGGTGATCGTCGTCGACCGCGCCGCTCGCTCCGCCGACGGCATGAAGCTGATCGTCCAGCTTGCCGAGGCCCTGCAGGCGCCGGTCGTCGACCAGGGCGGGCGGATGAACTTTCCCAATACCCACTATTTGCACCAGAGCAGGCGGGGCAATGCGCTGATCGGACAGGCGGACGTCATCCTCGGCCTTGAGCTGGCGGATTATTGGGGCACGGTGAATTCCTTCATCGACAATGGCGAGGAAGACGGAGCCGGCTTGCGCGAACCGCGCACCAAAAACGGCGTGAAGCTGATCAGCATTAGCTCGGCCGCGCTGTTGACCAAGTCGAACTACCAGGAGTTCCAGCGCTTCCAGGTGGTCGATGTCGAGATGGCCGCCGATGCGGAGGCAACCCTCCCGGCATTGATCGAAGCGGTCAAGGCGGCAATCCCGAACGACCGCAAGCCGGCGATCGAGAAGCGCGGCGAGGCGCTGAGAAAAGCCTGGGCCGACGGGCGGGAGCGCGCCAAGGATGCCGCCGCCGTGGCATGGGACGCGAGCCCGATCAGCACCGCACGGCTGAGCATGGAGCTGTGGGCGCAGATCAAGGACCTCGACTGGTCGCTGGTCTCGTCCGGCAATGTCAGCAATTGGCCAAAGCGGCTCTGGGCGATGGATCGCTATTATCACTCACTCGGCGGCCCCGGCGGGTACGGCGTCGGCTATGGCGCGCCGGCGGCGGTCGGCGCGGCGCTGGCCAATCGGGCGGAGGGACGGTTCTCGGTCAGCATCCAATCGGACGGCGATTTGATGTACGCGCCGGGCGTGCTGTGGACCGCGTCGCGCCACCGGATCCCGCTGTTGAGCGTGATGCACAACAACCATGCCTACCATCAGGAGGCCATGCACGTCCAACGTCTGGCGAACCGGCGCGACCGTGTCGCCAATCTCGGCAAGGACATGTGTCCGGTCGGCACCGCGATCGAGAACCCCGATCCCGACTACGCGAAGCTCGCTGCGTCGCTCGGGTGGTGGTCGGCGGGCCCGATCAAGGATCCCAATGAGCTTGCAGGTACGCTCGAATACGCGGTCGAGGTGGTCAAGGCCGGCGAGCCTGCGCTCGTCGATGTGTGGACCCAGCCGCGATGAGAGGGGCGCCATATTTGGCGCCGGCGGGGCTCGCTGCCGGTCTTTTCCTCGAGCAAGGTGCCGCTCTCGCGGCCTCCGCCGAGAACGGCAAGCAGGTCTTCATGCGGGCCGGCTGCTGGCAGTGCCACGGTACATTGGGCCAGGGCGGCGCGGCCGGGCCGAAGCTCGCCCCCGATCCCCTGCCGTTCGACGCGCTGTCGAGCTTTGTGCGCACGACCAACCGCGCGATGCCGCCCTATCGCGAGGAGGTCCTTTCCGACGCCGACCTCGCCGATCTCTACGTCTATCTGCAGTCGATCCCAAAGGGGCCCGACCCGAAGACCATTCCGCTGCTCAACCGGTGAATGGGCGGTCAGGGAGGCTCAACCCCAGAACGATATGGGACCGGCAGACTTTTGCGCATATCACGAGCCGGCTTTGGCAAGCGAAACGGTCAAACACGGGTTGCTCCTCGGTATTCTTGCGCGCGTCGGCGATCAAAGACCTGTTGCCTTTTCGCATTGGACCCTTGGTGAGCCCGGTCAATGCGCCGTCAAGGTGGGCCATCAGTCAATCGCTCTCGGGGCGCTTGACGAGACGCAATGCCGGAAGCTCGCCGACATAACGAACTAGCTCGATTATCCCGGCGTCGTTGGCCCGGGTTTGACCGCGAAGTGGTTCACCGATCGAGCGATCGAGCTTGGAGCGCGATTTCTCGATCCGGTACCGCAACAGATTCATTCATTGAGTGATCAGCCCCGATATTCAGGGGCGTCGGGATGTGCACGTCGCGTCAACCCCGAGGATGCACCGCTCGTCGTCGAATGGATGCTGGCCTTCCATGATGAAGCGGAGCCCCACGATCCCGTTCCCATGCGCGAGGAACTCGAACGCATTGCCAGCGAAGGCAATTACCTGTTCTGGATCGACAAGGGGCAACCCGTCTCGATGGCGGGAATCCAGCGTCGCCTGAGAAACTCAGCCGCGATTACGGGTGTCTACACGCCGCCCGCGCTCCGCGGACGGGGATATGCAGGGTCGGTCACCGCCGCGACCGTTGAACGGATCTATGCCGAGGGCAGGGGGATCGCTTACCTTTACACGGATCTGAGAAATCCGTTCTCGAACCGCTGCTACGCCAGAATCGGGTTCAAGCCGGTTTGCGGCTCGCTGCATTTCCATAGGCACGCGTAGATGAATCCCGATCGAGGTCGCCGTGAGGCTGGACGAAGACGGATCTACGGTGAGCCTTGGAAAGGCTGCCGGCGGATCTTGAAGCGGGTACAAGCCGATTTGAGTGCAGTCGGTCTCCTCCCCTAGGCTGAGGTCACATATCCCGAGAAAGCCGGGTCGGTCCTTCCATTCGATAGCCCAGGACGCGTGCGGCTCCGGACGTCCCTGTAGAATGCGATCGCGCAGCTCTGCCGTACCAGAGCGGGTTCGGGAGGTCCGTCGGTGTGGCGACGAACACGCGGGTTCGCGTCCATCTCGACGATCAGCTCCAAATCGCTCAGCGCCCGCGGACGGAGGCGAAGCCGTGCTGTCTCGACCACCGTCAACGTACGGCGGTCCCCGGATTACTGACCTTTGACGTCCTCCAGGAAGTGCAGCACGTCGCTGGTGAATTGCCGAGGGTCCTGCAGAAACGAGAAATGGCTGACCTGCGGCTGCACCAGCAGCCCGGCATTGGGGATCGCGTTCGCCATGAACTCGGTGTTCTCGCGCTTGATCGCCTCGTCGTGGTCGGCGTCGACGATCCAGGTCGGCACGGTGATGCCGCGCAGCTGTTGCGCGGTGAAATGGGGCTCGGTCTCCCACATTTTGCTGATCTGGTCGAGGAAGGCTTTGAACTGGTCCGGTGTCGGCGAAAGCGCTTGGTATTCCTTCTCGGCGCGCGCGATGTAGGCGCTGAACACCGCGCTCTGAGCGATGTCGGCCACGCCGCTCGGGTCGGAGTTGGCGGCGAAGGCAAAGAGCTTGGTCAGCCGTTCGGGATTGTGGATGGCGATGTCGAGACCGAGGATCGCACCGTCGCTCCAGCCGACGACCGCAACCTTGGGTAGCTTCAGGAAGTCCATCAACCCAATGACGTCCGACGCCATCAGATCGTAGCCGTAGGGCCGGTCGTCGTGGGTGCTGCGCCCGTGGCCGCGGCTGTCCATGACGACGACCCGATAACTCCTGGCCAATGCCGGGACCTGATTGCCCCAATAGTTCGAATTGGCGAGCCCGCCGTGGAGCAACAGCACCGGCTCGCCGCGGCCGAAGGTGGCGTACCAGATGCGGATGTCGTTTATCGGGGCGTAGCCGCTCTGCGCCGGTTTCGGCAAGCTCGGCGTTGGCGGCAATGTCAGCCACTGCTGCTCGGCCCGTGCCGCAGCGGCGCTCGCCAGAACTGTCGATAGACAGAAGACCAAAGCAAAGCGGCGAATGCGCATGCTGTCACCCAAGGTTATGGTGGTCGGCTCAGCGAACCATCGCGTAGCTGAAGCAATCGCGGGGCTCGAAGCCGACGTGCGGGTGGATGATCCAGCGACGCAGGATGCCCTCCCGTTCGAGCCCCGCCTTTTCCATGACGCGAGCGGAGGCGCGCTTCTCCACGTCGCAGACGGCGCCGATGCGCCAAATGGCATCCTGCCGCATGGCCCAGCCGGTGACCTCCGCCAACGCCCCGGTCATCAGACCGCGCCGCCAAAAGGCACGCGCCAGCACGTAGCCGCAATCGAGCCGGTGAGGCTCCGGTCGCCGCAATTCAAACGTGCCCAGCAGCCGGCCGTCGCCGCGCCACGGGCCGCCATAACGACCGCCTCCAGGGCTTCGATCGTGGCGCGCCAACGATCGCTTGCGTCCGGCCTATCGCAAAAATCGCGGCAATGACGTGCGGGAAGACAGATGCTGGCTTCGCGCGCCCGGATGGTGTCTGACGCAAGGTTTTCCGCTGCTGGCGGATCGGTAATCGGAGAATCTCCCGCAATCGTATGTGAGAATGTATTCTACCATCGCCCATTCTCCCGTCACCGGCGGGAAAAGCCGGGGTCCATCGCGCCGCGGCACCAACCTTTCCGGACTGGTAAGGCCTTGCCACTGCTTGAGAAGTCCGGAGTGGTGAACGGTAGGCCCGGCTTTCCCACGGGACTTGTCCGTAGGCTGAAGCCTCGCGGGACGACGAGATAAAATCTTCTGATCACCTCTCCGACCCCGATTTCTCCACACGCTCAACTGAAGTGACTTCTATCCCGGCCTCTGCGGCTGCCAGAAGCGGCAGCCGTTGAGGAACAGGTTGACGCAATCATCCGCCCAGGCGTCGAGCTCGGCCTCAGTCATTGGCGTGCCGAGGCCGAGGGCGCGACGCTGCGGCAATGAGACGACGAGCTGGAGGAACTGCTCGGCGGCGAACTCCGGCCGGTCGATCGCAAGAGCGTCGGCGCGAGCCTCGCGCTCGAGCATGAGGGCGATCTGCCCGAGCACCTCGGCCCGGCCGCCTTCGCGCGCGACGATCGCGGCGAGCTCGGGGAAGCGCTGCGCCTCGGCCACCATCAAGCGGTTGAGCGCGAGCGCCATCGGCATCAGGACGGCGCGCAACATCAGCCGCGCCAGGCGCCGCAGGACTGCCTCCAGGCTGCCGCCCTCATAGAGCGGCGTGCCGGCCGACGGCCGCAGCCCCTCGATGATCCGGTGCACGACGGCGCCGAACAACGCCGCCTTATCCGGGAAGCGGTGGTAAAAGGTGCGCTTGGAAATCCGCGCGTGCTGCGCCACCGCCTCGATGCTGGTGGCGCCATAGCCTTCGGCGAGGAACAGCTCGGTGGCGACATCGAGGATGCGCTCACCGAGAAGTGCCGCCGCCTCACGCGACGGGCGGCCGCCGCAGCGGGGCGGAGCCGTCGCCGGCTCGCCGCCGCTCAGCGTCCGAAATAACCCGGAAGCGGCGCGTAATAAGCGGGCGGCGGGGCATAATAGGCGGGAGCCGGGTAGTAGGCCGGCCCGGGTGCGTAGAACGGTGCGGCCAAGACGCGGACCGGGGCGGTCACGATCGTGGCGGCGCCGACAACTGCCGCCGCACCTAGTGCAGCCAAGCCAAAGACGAGCCCGCCATAATGCTGATGCGCCGAGGCGGGTGAGACCGGTGCCGTGACAAGCGTAACCGCGGCGCAGCCACCGATAATCGCGGCTCTGTACTTCATCATGACCAATACCCCCATCAATGTCGCGATGCCACTCGCGAGGATGGGAATATTAGCACCGAAAGAAACGCAACGCAACCGTCTCGTATCGTTATTTTCAATCGCGGCATCGACTCGCACGAACGCTGGCCGCGCATGTCACACATCCATCGTGACCGGACGCACGACCAAGCTGTATCATTGATGCGGGCGGGATCAAGAGAAGGCGGCGGTCACGGCGTCGCCGGCAACGCGGTTTGTGATAGCGGCCTGATGATCGAACCGTCGCGCATGAAGAGCACCCACGTCGACCCCGGCGCGCGGATAGTCCGCACGGAACCGGGCGTTCTCGGGGCCGAACTCGACCGCGAGACACAGGCCTTCGGTCTGGCGACGCCGGTCGGCACTGTCTCGACCACCGGCATCGCCGGCCTGACCCTCGGCGGAGGGCAGAGCTGGCTCGGCAGCAAACACGGCTTCGCCGTCGGCTCTCGGTAGACATCGTTATAGCCGACGGAAGCTGCGCACGGCGAGCGCCATCAGAACGAGGATCTCTCTCACCGCGACCTGCAATATGGCCTGATTATCCGTCTGGCTGGACCGACCCGGTCGATAACGAGCGCAATATCGCCTGGACGCAAGAGCCTTTTGCGGTATGGGAACCACACTTGGCGCCCGCCGCGTACGTCAATGACTTCGGAGATGAGGGCGAGAACCGCGCCCGCAGCGCCTACGGCGATAATTACGCGCGGCTGACCACGCCAAGGCCAAGGACGATCCAACCAACTTCTTCCGCCTCAACCAGAATATCAAGCCGCAGGTGTGATCGGTCTACCCGAAGTCCACGACCCATGTCTGTGGCGGCACCGTTCGGGGCGACCTTCGATCAGGGAGACAGAATATGAAGATACCGTCGCCGCCGTGATGATCGCGGCGGTCACGTGTTGTGCCCGCCGCAACTAAGCCCGCAGACGGCGCTGATTGGTGAACCGGTTGGCGTCGTCGAGACCGAAGGTGGCGACTGGCTAGGGCGCTATGCCCACTCAGTTTCTCAATGGGTGACGAGGCGGCGCTCGACAGCGGCAGCCTTGATCGCCTTTTGCAGCTTTTCGAACGCGCGCACTTCGATCTGGCGAACCCGCTCGCGTGAGATGCCATATTGCTGCGACAGATCCTCGAGGGTAGTCGGATTCTCGCGCAAACGTCGCTCGGTCAAAATGTGGCGCTCACGATCATTCAAGTGGGTCATCGCCTTCTCGAGCAGATCGCGGCGCAACCCGAGCTCCTGCCGTTCACCGAGCCGGGTTTCCTGGCTCTCGCTTTCGTCGACGAGCCAATCCTGCCACTCGCCTTCGCTATCGCTCCGAAGCGGCGCATTGAGCGAATGGTCGGGGCTCGCCAAGCGGCGGTTCATGCTGATCACATCGGCCTCGGGGACATCGAGCTCGGTGGCGATCTTCTTCAAATTTTCGGGTGAGAGATCACCTTCCTCCATCGCCTGCAATTGACCCTTCAGTTTGCGCAGATTGAAAAAAAGCTTTTTCTGCGCCGCTGTGGTGCCCATTTTGACGAGCGACCAAGAGTGCAGGATATATTCCTGGATCGCCGCGCGAATCCACCACATGGCATAAGTCGCCAGACGGAAGCCGCGATCCGGATCGAAGCGTTTGACCGCCTGCATCATGCCGACGTTGCCCTCCGAGATCAGTTCCGAGAGCGGCAGCCCATAGCCGCGATAGCCCATAGCGATCTTGGCGACGAGCCGCAGATGGCTGGTCACGAGCCGATGCGCAGCCTCCGGGTCCTCATGTTCCTTCCAACGCTTGGCGAGCATGTATTCCTGCTCCGGCTCCAGCATCGGAAATTTGCGAATTTCCTGAAGATACCGCGTCAGGTTTCCTTCCGAGGAGATGGAAGGTACCGAAAGGGTGGCCATCGACGATCATTGCTCCAAGTTGGATAGACGAACGCCCGAGAGGACGCTTCGATCCCTCTCCCGAAGACCGTGCCTTGTACCCTACTAAAATAGTCGGATTTTGTCCAGTTTAAAGTCGCTCTAAATTACCCACAAGTTCGTGAATGTCAGCGGGCAGCGGGCTGTCGAACACGAGACGGCAGCGGCCGGTGGGGTGGGTGAAGCCGAGCAAACGCGCGTGCAGGGCCTGACGGGGAAATGCAGCGATCCGGGCCCCATGTGCGCCGCCGCGCGCGACGCCGCGGCCGGCGCGCGTGCCGTAGACCGGATCGCCGATCAGCGGGTGGCCGCGATCGGCGAGGTGCACCCGGATCTGATGGGTTCGGCCGGTGGCAAGACAGCATTCGACGAGGGCCGCTTGAGCGTGGAACGAGCGCTCGACACGATAACGAGTGATCGCGGGCTTCCCCCTGCCTTCCCGGACAACGGTCATCTTCTTGCGGTTGGCGGGGCTGCGGCCGATATTGCCGGTGATCTCTCCGGCGAGCGGGGTTGGCACGCCCCAAACAATTGCGGCATAGGCACGGTCTACCCGGCGCAGCATAAAGTCGCGCGAGAGTGCATGATGCGCGGCCTCGGTCTTGGCGACGACCATCAGCCCGCTCGTCTCCTTGTCGAGGCGATGGACGATACCCGGCCGGCGAATCCCGCCGATCCCCGACAGGCTCGCGCCGCAATGGCTGATCAGGGCGTTGACGAGAGTGCCGTCCGGGTTTCCAGGGGCGGGGTGGACAACCAGCCCTGCGGGCTTGTCGACGACGATCAGATGTGCATCCTCAAAGCGGATATCGAGCGCAATCAGCTGCGCAACGGGCGCTGCATCTGTATCCTCGGGGAGAAATACGACAAAATTCTGGCCGTAGCGGACCCGCAACGCAGGGTCGCGCAGCGCTGTCCCTTCACATGTGACATGGCCGGACTGGATCAGCCGTTTGAGCCGTGTCCGCGACAGCGCCGGGAGATGCAGGGCAAGTGCGCGATCGAGGCGCTGCCCGGCGTCGCTGGCGCCGGCAACAACGGTGGCCGCGATGTCGCCGGGGGTTTCGGGTTCAGCCGTCATGGCCAGGCGTTTCCGTCGCATATGAGCAACCGGGCCTATCCGGGCTGAGACAAATGCGCGCTCTCAAGATCCTGGTCGTGGTGATGGGTGTCATGCTGATCGGTGGTTTTGCAGTTTTGGTTGCAGTCATCGCCGGCAGGCTGTCACGCGGCGGCAATGTCTCTCGCTCCTTCGCCGCCGCCGCGATCGATATCCCGCGCGACGCTCGGATCGAGGCGATGACCGTCGGTACCGATCGGCTCGTCCTGGAGTTGGTGCTGCCACAAGGCGGGCGACAGCTCGTCGTCGTCGATTTGGCGACCGGCGCGCGCCTCGGCACGATTGAGTTGCGCGCGGCGCCCTGACTCTCGGCAAGTCTCCTGGTGATTCGGCATAAAGCGCCGATCCGGACGCTGCGATCCGGTCGCCGCGTGCCGATTTCGCGCCATTGCACGACCGGTTGCGTGACCCGAGATAAAGTCATCTTGAAAGCCGCGGCGAATATTCCGAACTTTTCGCCGATACGCGCCGCTGGCCCAGGCGGATCTTGATCACAAGCGTTTATGTGCCCTTTGCAGTCCCCGGTTCCAACGGCCGATTCTCGCAACCACACCGCGTCGACCGATCGCGCCGTCCGGCGTCCCGAGCGCGCCGTCGGCCGGCTCCGATGCCCGGGGCACCTGCCATAGGAAACGCAGCTTCTCGGCGGTTCCCCTCAACGGGAAGCCGCCTTTTTTGATTTTCGAGAAAACGGGGACAGTGAATATGAGCAAGAAGACGCACGGTGCTGCCAAGCCTTACCCCGCCCGCACCGGCCCGACGAGCGCGGATTGCGATGGTACGGAGCGGGGAAGGCAAATCGGTGCGCGCACCTTGGGTCCCGTATCGGATCTCGAGCGGCATCTACCCTCGGATTGGTGGCGCACCCTGTTCAACTCGCTCTATCTCGAAACCGATGGCGACGTGATCGAGAACGACCGTAACACCGGCGAAGAGGTCGACCTCCTAATTCGCACGGTCGGGCTCGAGCGCAACGACCGCATTCTCGATTTGTGCTGCGGCCAGGGCCGTCATTCGCTCGAGCTCGCCCGGCGGGGCTTTCCTCACGTCACCGGGCTCGACCGTTCGCGCTATCTGATCCGCCTCGCCCGCAAACGCGCCAAGCAGCGCAAACTGCAGGTCTCGTTCCACGAGGGCGATGCCCGGCGCTTTCGTCTCGGCGAGGCCGAGTTTCATTGCGTCTGCCTGCTGGGTAACTCGTTTGGCTATTTCGAGCGGCCGGAGGATGATCTCGCCGTACTCGAAGCGGTCAAACGCGCCCTCGCCTCCGGCGGGGCGCTGGTCATGGATCTGATGGATGGCGAGTGGATGCGTCGTCATTTCGATCCGCGCTCGTGGGAGTGGATTGACCAGAATCATTTTGTCTGCCGCGAGCGTGACCTCGCTGAGGACGGCGATCGGTTGATCAGCCGCGAGGTAGTGGTCCACGCGGAGCGCGGCGTCATCGCCGATCAATTCTACGCCGAGCGGCTCTATTCAAAAGAGCGTCTCGAGACGCTGCTAACCAGTGCCGGCTTCACCAATGTCCGCTTTCATCCCTTGTTGGCCCCGGACTCGCAACGCAACCAGGACCTCGGGATGGTGGCGCACCGGCTGTTTCTGACCTGCGAGGCGCCGCGCCGTGCACGCCGGCTGCCGCGCCGTGCTGCGCTGTTTTCCGATGTCACCGTTGTTCTCGGCGATCCGCGCCTCCCCGACTCGGTCAAGCGCAACGGACACTGGAATGAGGAAGATATTGAGACGGTCGAGCGGCTCAAAGCTGCGTTGCACGAGCTGCCCGATTATCGCTTTCGCTTTCTCGACAATCACGCCTCGCTCTATACCGAGTTGCGGGCGAACCGCCCGCATTTTGTCCTGAACTTTTGCGACGAGGGTTTCAACAACGACGCGTTCATGGAAATGCACTTGCCGGCTCTCTTGGAGATGCTCGACATTCCCTATAGCGGCGCTGGACCCGCCTGCCTCGGTCTCTGCTACAACAAGTCGCTTGTCCGCGGCGTCGCTCAGGCGATCGACGTACCGGTGCCGGCGGAGACCTATTTCAATTCGGATGACCTGGCTGCCACTATCCCTTCGGTGTTTCCGGCGCTGATCAAGCCGAACTTTGGCGATTCCTCGATTGGCATTACCAAGGACGCGGTAGTCCATACCTGGGAAGAGGCAATCAACTGCCTCGGTAGGCTGCGCGAAGAAATGCCGCGCTGTCCGATCCTGATCCAGGAATTTCTGACCGGCGCCGAATATTCGATCGGAATCATCGGCAATCCCGGGCTCGGCTGCCGCGTGCTGCCGCCGCTGGAGGTCGACTATTCGCGCCTCGACCCGGCGCTGCCGCGCCTCTTGCCCTATGAATCGAAGTGGATCCCGGACTCGCCTTACTCGTCGCAGATCAGCTATCTCGAGGCGCGGCTCGATGAGGAAACGCGCCGCAAGATCATCGACTACGCGAATATCCTGTTTGAACGGCTCGGCTGCCGCGATTATGCGCGGTTCGATTTTCGTTCCGACGCCGAGGGCGAGATCAGGCTGCTCGAGGTCAATCCGAACCCGGGCTGGTGCTGGGACGGTAAGCTCAACCTGATGGCTCAAATGGCGGGACTGCGCTATTGCGATCTTCTGAAGCTAATCATCGAGGCTGCCCAGGACCGGGTCGCCGCGCAGCACCCGGGCCTCGTTATCCCCTTCGCCGAGCGCCGAAATCAGCGTTTCGCCTTGCGGAGCGGATGACGACGCCCGGCCGCGCCGCGCCTCGTCATTAAAACTGTCATTTTTTCGAATTTGCACCTTGCGCTCCGAGTGGATAAGCGTATCTATCGGGGTCTCGACGCACTCGCACGTGCCTATGGCCCATGGTGGTTATGCAACGACGTAACGCGTCCTTTTTGGTCTTCCGGCCGCAAGGTCGGTCCCGAGAGGGAGGTCGGT
>Ga0306926_10000156_pt1 | contig 55436 bp, 40 predicted proteins | sample flu12Cox44000178_FD_203759 | JGI IMG/M metagenome (GOLD analysis project Ga0306926, IMG submission 203759) | Lab enrichment of tropical soil microbial communities from Luquillo Experimental Forest, Puerto Rico - flux8day.12C.oxic.44.000.178 (v2)... | ecosystem: Environmental > Terrestrial >... | reverse complement strand
TTCGCGCCCCGCTCCGACAATCTACCGACGACGCAGTTCTACGGCGGATGCGGCCACGATACCGACGCCACGTGGCTCGCGGGCGGAACCCAAGACAACGGGACCGATCAGTCCTCGAGCGTGCAGCCGTGGCGCTACGTCCTCGGCGGCGACGGCGGCAAGTGCATCGCGACGGCGAGCAGGATCCTCGCGGAGTACACGACGACGAACATCCAGCGCTCGCTCGACGGCGGCGCGACGTTCTCGGACGCCAACTCCGGCATCCGCACCACGGATCCGAAGCCCTGGGTCGGCATCATCGCCCGCGATCCTTCGGATTGGAGCACGTCATACGTCGGGACGTACAAGATCTACCGGACGACCGACTTCCACGACACGTCTTGGGTCCCCGTCTCCGCCCCGCTCTACTACAATCGCCTGGTGACCGCGATCGCGGTCTCTCCTGCGGACCGCAACGTCCTGTGGGCCGGATTCGACTACGGCGGACTGTTCCGGACGACGGATGCCCTCGACGCGGCTCCCGCGTACGCGAACATCCGGGGAGGCTGGCCTTCGCGCGCGATCTCGCGCGTGGCACCCCACCCGTCCGATCCCGGGAGCGCCTGGGTCGTCGTCGGCGGGTTCGGGTATCCGAAGATCGAGCGGACGACGGACTCCGGGACCACGTACGTCGACGTCACCGGCGACCTGCCCGACGTTCCCGTGACCGATCTGGTGGTCGACCCCGGCGACGCGAGCGTCCTCTACGCGGGCACCGACCTCGGCGTGTTCCGCTCCGGCGACGGCGGCGCGCACTGGACGGGCTTCTCGGACGGGCTGCCGCTCACCGCGATCGCGGATCTGTTCCGCCATCCCGCGGGAGGCGATCTCGTCGTCGCGACGCACGGCCGCAGCTTCTACCGGTTCCGGCCCGCATCGAGCGGAGCGGTCGCGGTGCCTGACGGCGACGTGATCCAGGGCGTGCAGATGCGCGCGGAGAGAACCGGCACCGGCGCGCTCTGGCTTCGTTGGGACACCCTGGGCTGCACCGCCGGCGACTACAACCTCTTCTACGGGCCTCTCGGCTCGGTCGCCCAGGGGACGTACACCGGCTCCGTCTGCGGCCTCGGCCGCGGCGGCGAGGCGGTCGTCCCGATGCCCGGCGCTCCGGGCGACAGCCTCTACTTCCGGATCGCCGCCGTGTCGTCGAGCGGTGTCGAAGGGCCGCACGGGTTCGCCTCGGGCGGCGCTCCCTCGCTGGGCTCCGGAGTCGGCTCCTGCGGAGTCACGGCGCACCAGGACGTGGCGAGCTGTCCGTAGGGCGGCGGCGCTGGCTCCGGCCTATCCCAGCAACGCCCGCAACGAGGCGATCAGCTCCGTGTCGCTCGCGTCGAACACGGGCTCGAGATCGTACTGCTCGAAGAACAGCGTCGCGGCCGCCGTCTCGGACATGCCGAGCATTCGTCTCAGCCGCCGGTCCTCGGGGACGAAGCCGCGGCCGAGCAGGCGTCGGACCGCGCCCGCGATCGTGTCCTTGAAGCCGCAGACGTAGACGACCGCCTTGTCCGGACGCACGTCGAGGCCGGGAACCCGTCCGTCGTCGAGCAGGGTCTCGACGCGCCCGGTGAGACCTTTCCATTCCGCGTGGCTCGCGGGACGGCTGACCGTCGGGGTGTAGCGCAGCCCCGAGCGCGAGGCCGCGTCCGCGAGCTCGTCGCGGTACGCAAGCTCGTGCGGATGGCTGACCCCGTGAAGGACGTGCAGGTGGCCCAGGGTCTCCGCGTCCGCGCGGCGGCGCGCATGGCGCACCATGGCGGCGAACGGGGCGAGCCCTGTGCCGGCGGCGACGAGCAGCCGAACCCGGGGATCGGACGGAGGGGCCGTCCGCTCGAGGGTGAACCGCCCGGCGATCTTCTCGCCGAGGTGCAGCCGCGCCCCAACGGGCAGCTTCCAGAGAAGATGGGTCAGCGGCGACTGCGTCGCGGGATCGCGAGCGTATCGGATCAGGAACTCGAGCCAGCGGCGCTCCGCCGGCTCCGAGGCGATCGAGTACGCCCGCTGCACGCCGCCGGTCCCGATCGTGACGTACTGCCCCGGCAGGAACCACGCCTCGCCGGGCGGCGGAACCGCGTCGGGCAGGATCCGGAAGACGACGAGCGTGGGGTCGAGCTCGATCCGATCGACGAGGGTCGCATTGTCGATCATGATGCGCGCGATCCTACTCCTCCGAACGCGAGTCGCAAGCCCCCGGAAAGTCTTGTCAACCTACCGTGGTGCGCTCGCGCTGTGGGCGGCGCGGACGCGGTGAGTCAGCGGTAACGCACGAGGTTGTTGTGCCCGGGATCGACCCGGACCGCGGTCGTCTCCCCGGGGACGTCGAACTCGAATGTCGTCTGAGGCTTGTCGACGAACACCAGGCGCACCTCGGCGTGCCCCCCGACGTCGAGCACGAGCGGCACCATCACGCGCTTGAACCCGCCGTTCCCCGTCTCGCTGACGGTCCCCGTCAATCGCTTGCCGCCCGACGCGGCGGTCAGCTTCGTCTCCACCTTCAGATCGGGCGTGCCGCCCTTTCGAATCCAGTCGTCGAACAGCCAGCCGAGGTCGGCGTGAACGGTGTCCGACGCCGCTCTCGAGAAATCATCGGTCGAGGCCGGGGATCCGGCCGCGCGATCGAGGAACGATTTCGCCGCCGCCGCGAACCGGTCGTTGCCGATCAGCGTGCGCAGCATGTGAACGACCAAGGGGCCGCGGTTGTAGAGGAGGCAGAACGCGTCGCGCTCGTGCTGCTCGCCGCCGGTCGCGGCGACCCCGGAGATCGGACCGGTGCTCTCGCAGTTGGGGGCCTCGCCCCGCCACTCCGCTAGGAACTGCGGGAATCCTTCCACGCCCTTCTTGTCCCCGAGCAGCGTGCCCGTCGCCAGCGCGCCCCAGTACTCCGCGAGAGACTCCGCGAGCCAGTCGTCCTCGTCGGACGCCGGAACGGCGCCGTTGCCGAACCACTGGTGCGCGATCTCGTGCGCCAGCACCATGTTGATCCCGCGGACATACGGGTTCGCTTCCTCGTCGTGCGGCTTGAACGCCTCGGTCGGAAGGATGACGACGCCGGACGTCGAGACGCCCAGGCCGAATTCCGGGGCCTCGACGATGTCCAGCTCGTCGGCGGCCATCGGGCCAAGCAGGCCGGTGTAGAAGCGGATGATCGCACCCGCGAGCTTCGGGAGGTTCTCGAGCACGTTCTTCCGTGCCATCGAGTAACCGTGAACGCGGATCTTCCGCCCGTCGATCGTCTCCTCGTGAGTCACGTACTTTGCCCCGAGGACCGCGATGAACGTCGTCGGCTTGTCCGAGCGCGACTCGGTCTCGATCCAGTCGTCCCCCTCACGGTACGCGGTCTCGTTCCCCGACGTGACCGGGCGCCAGGGTTTTTTGGTGCGCGTCTTGATCGAGAACGTCGGCCGCCGTTCGACCCGCCAGTTGCGAGGCTCCGGATACCAGTAGCCGGGCAGGAAAAAGAAGTTGTCCCCGTGATGGAGCTTCCAGTCGAGGAACACCTCGCCTTCGGTCTCCACGTGAAGCTTGACCTCGGCCGGCCCGTCCGCGAGCGGGGGAAGCTCGACGAGAAGCATGTGATAGCGATGCGCGAACGGAAGCTCGTGCCCCTCGCCGTCGAGGACGCGATGCGTCTCGAGGCGATTGACCTTGGAATCCCAGTCGGAGGAGTCGGGGTCGAGGGAGTTCGAGAGGCGAAGCCCCAGGACGCGCGCGCCCTTCGGGCCCACGACGCGCAGATCGAGGTCGGACACGATCGTGCCGCGCTTGTTGTCGGCGGTCGCGATCGAGAAGTCCGCGTGTCGCAGGGTCGCCGACACCGTCCGGGCACCGGCCCGGTTCTCGAGAACGTGACCCGCGAGGGTCTCCGTGAACCGGGCGTGGTAGTCGACGAGCTTCCGGAATCCGAACAGATCCTCACGGTTGGCCCAGATCTCGTCGTACTCGTACCCGACGCGCTGGAGCCCTCCCGCGAACTCGACATACGCCCAGCGCCCGGTCCCGTTCATGCGCGCTTGCGCAAGCAGGAAGTCGATCGACGGATCGGTCGCGCGCACGAGGCGGATCGCCTCGTCGAGCTCCGAAGCGGCGCCCGGCGGCGGGGCTTCCGCCGCTCCCGTGGCCCCCGCCGAGCCGTCCCATTCCTTGGCCCAGAGCGGCTCGGAGAAGATCACGATCGCCTTGGTGAACCGATCGGAAATGGCGCCCGGCGTCGATGCGAGACCCGGCGCCACGCGCGCGCGGTTGGTTTCGAGAACGGCTTTCTCGCTCGGCGCTGCCGCCGCATACGTCCAGCCGCCCGAACCCGTGAGCCACAATCCCACCACCGTGCCGTCCTTCGCGACGATCGGTGTGGCCGTCGCGTCGGCGATCGAGATCTTCAGCTCCCCGATGTCCAGCGCGTCCCCTCGCAAGTGACGCCCGGACTCCGCAAGCCGGAACGACGCGTACGCATCGACCGTCGCCGAGAGGCCGGGGGCCTGCGCCGGTGCCGGAACGTCGGCATGTGAGGGCATTGCGCTCGACGCGCAGACCACGATCGCCGCCACCCGTGAGAATCGCATGCGCCTCCCCTCGCTCGTCCGAAAGGCGACATTATGCATCCTCGTTCGTCATCGATTCCGAGTTGCTCGGTCCGATTTTTCGGAGGATGATCGCCCGGTGCGTCGGGCCCCCGCGTCTCTCATCCCGGCACTCGTCAGCCTCGTGGCGGTGACCGCGACCTTCGCGAGCCCGCCTCCCGCGTGGACGACCCGTCTCTTCGCCGACGAGATCGCGCGCGCCGATCCGGCGGGCTCCTCGGCGGGGTCGCCGTCTCCGGCGGAATCGCCCCCCGAGAAGAAGCGCCGCTGCTCTGATCCCGGCGCCCGCGCGAGCGAAGGACGGTGCCTGCCGCAGCTGTTCGCGCACGACGCCAAGGAGGTTTTCACGGCGCCCGCGCGCTGGACGAACCGGGAGTGGGCGCTGTTCACCGTGGGCACGCTCGGCATCGCGACGCTGATGGTGAGCTTCGACGACCGCCTGCGGTCGGCGGTGCTGAACGACCCGGGAGGAGTCAAGGACCAGGTCGCCAGCTTCTTCGAGCCGCTCGGTTCGTGGGGGTCGTTCGTCGTCCTCGGAGGGTTCTACGCGGGGGGGCTCGCGGCGCACGACGACAAGGCCCGGGGCGTGGCGATCGACGGCCTCACCGCGAGCGTCATCTCCGGCATCATCATCACGCCCGTCCTCAAGAAGGTGTTCGGCCGCAGCCGGCCGGACGAGGGGCAGGGACCCCACGACTTCAGCCCGTTCCACGGCGGCGGGTCGTTCCCGTCCGGGCACGGAACCCAGGCGTTCACGGTCGCTTCGGTGATCGCGACCACGTACCCGAAGGCTTGGGTCCGCGCCGCGTGCTACGTCCCCGCCTCGCTGGTGCTCTACGCGCGCATGCGGCACGACGCGCACTGGGCCTCCGACGTCGCCGCCGGGGCCTTGATCGGCTACAGCGTCGGCAGCACGGTCGTGCGCACGAACCTCCCGCAGCGTCTCGGCGCACGCCACGTCGGCGTCGTCCCGATGCTTGGGCCGAAGGGCTCCGGAGCGGTGCTCACCGCGCGCTTCTAGACAGGTCGACTCGCCGTAGCGGCCGCGCCACCCCGGGGCCGCGCCTTGGGGAGGTCCCTGCCGGTTGCTCGGTGCGGCCCGGCCGCTTCAGGGTTATGGAGGTGGAGCGCGCCGATCGCACGCCGCGCGGCATCTCCGTGCGGATACGGGGTCCGCGCTCTTGCTCGGGTCGTCCAATCGCCGTCCTCGGTCGTCACATAGAAGGTGGAGGCGCCCGCCTCGTCAGGGGAGCCGTACATGAGAACACCGCGGCCTTGCCCGATCTCCAGCATCGCCCTCACGCTCCTTTTCTTCTTCTTCGCGATCGGCGCCGCGCGAGGGGCCACGGCGCAGCTTTCTTCTCCGTTACGCAGCCTCGCCGCGCCACCCGACGCGCAGCACTGGGACTTCCAGGGGCAGGCTCAGCCGGCGGAGTACCTGGGCCGGAAGTGCATCGTGCTCGATGGCGGTGCCGCGATCCTGAAGGACTTCGAGATGCGCGACGGGGTCATCGACGTCGACGTCGCGACGCCCGCCGCCCGCGGCTTCTTCGGCATCCAGTTCCGCCTCACGGAAGACGGCACCACGGCCGAGTGGGTCTACCTGCGCCAGCACAAGTCGGGGTTGCCGGATGCGATTCAGTACACGCCGGTGCTGAGCACGGGGTTGAACTGGCAGATCTACAACGGCCCCGGGTTCACGGGCGCCGTGGACATCCCGAAGGAGACCTGGTTCCACCTGCGCCTCGAGGTGGCGGGCGCGCAGGCGAAGTTCTTCTTCAAGGACATGGACGCTGCCGCTCTCGTCATCAGTGACCTCAAGACCGGCGTACAGAGGGGGCAGGTCGCGCTGGCCGACCTGACCGGCGCAACCTACTTCTCGAACTTCGAGATCCATGCGACGCCCGACGCGCCGTGGGAGCGGCACCTTCCGCCGATGCCGCCGAGCACGCTCACGAAGTGGAGCATCTCGCCGGCGTACGACGCGCTCGCGCGCAATCTCGAGAGGCCACTGTCTCGAGCCGAGAGCGATGCGATCTCCTGGCAGGACGTCGAGGCGGAGCCGCCCGGGTTCGTCGTGCTCTACCGGTACCGGGACGCGCCGCACCCGAGCGTCACGTTCCAGGGGAACTTCGCGAAGCGCCTGGAGCCGCAGCCCGGCACGAAGGTGCTCTACGCGCGGACGAGCCTCGACGTCGACCACGACCAGGTGAAACGGCTCCTGATCGGGTACAGCGACGAGGTGAGCGTGTTCCTGAACGGGAAGATCCTCTACCGCGGCCGTAGCGCGCAGGGGTTCCGCGATCCGGGCTTCCTCGGCATCGTCAATCCCGAGAACGACGCCGTGTACCTTCCTCTGAAGAGGGGGCGCAACGAGTTGATGCTGGCGATATCCGAGCTGGGCGGAGGGTGGGGGTTCGTCTGCAGGCTCGAGGAGATGGAGAGCGGATCGCCGGGTTGACGCGGGCGCATCCGGCATAATCGGCCGCGTGACCGACCGCGAGATCCTCTTCGCCGGGGCGTTTCTCCGCTCGATCGGCACGAGCCTCATCGGCGTCCTTCTCGGGATCTACCTCGCGAAGCAAGAGCTCGACCCCGCGCAGGTGGGGCTCGTGATCGCCGTGGGGCTCGGCGGGGCCGCCGCGGCGGCGCTCGTGGTGACGATCTGGGGCGACGCACTCGGGCGGCGCGACATGCTCAAGATCCTCGCGCTCGCCGGCGCGCTTGGGACGATCGTGGCCGCCTGCTCGTCGCGGCTCGACCTGCTGATGCTCGCCGCCTTCGTCGGCATGCTCAACGGCATGGGGAGGGATCGCGGGGCCGCGCTGGTGCTCGATCAGGCCATCCTTCCGCAGACGACCGGCGACGAGCGGCGGACGCTGGGATTCGCGTGGTACAGCGTGCTGCAGGACGCGGGGCACGCGCTCGGCGCGCTGCTCGCAGGCGCGCCGGTGTTCCTGAGGAACGCCTACGGATTCGGCGAGCTCCCGTCGCTCCGGATCGCGATCGGGATCAATGGCGTCCTCCTCCTCGTCTCCGCCGGCTTGTACACGCGCCTGTCTCCCGCCGTCGAAGCGCCGGAGCGCGCGAGGACGATCGTCGTCTCCGGCGAGAGCCGGAAGAGGCTCTGGACGATCTCCGCGCTGTTCGGCCTCGACAGCCTCGCCGGGGGATTCCTGACGACCTCGCTCCTCTCGTACTTCTTCTTCGAGCGGTTCGGCGTGACCGAAGGGGTCGTCGGCGCGCTCTTCTTCGGCGCGCGGCTCGCGAACGCGGCGTCGCACCTCGGTGCGGCGTGGCTCGCGAAGCGGATCGGCCTCGTGAACACGATGGTCTTCACCCACGTCCCCTCGAGCCTCCTGCTCGTCACCGTGGCGTTCGCCCCGAGCTTCCCGGTCGCCGCCGTGCTGTTCCTGCTCCGCGAGGGGCTCGTCGAGATGGACGTCCCCACGCGCCAGTCGTACGTCATGGCGATGGTGCGCCCCGACGAGCGGACGCTCGCCTCGGGCGTGACCAACCTCGTGCGCCTCGGCGGCTGGGCGATCGCCCCCGCGTTCGCCGGGATGCTGATGCAGGGGAGCTTGCTCGCCGGGCCGCTCTACGTCGGCGCCGCGATGAAGATCGCCTATGACGGGCTGCTGTACGCGGCGTTCCGGCGCGCGAAACCACCCGAGGAGCGATGAGGCGCCGGGTGCCGTGCGAATGCAGCAACGACTCGATCGCGATCGCTGATCGCCTCGATCATCAACGCCGTCGCCGCTGTGCATCGGCAGCACGACCGCGGTCGCCGCCGTCGAGGCCATCCAGAGCGCAATAGCATGGAACGAGAAAGCGAGGTCGCCATGCGCAGACCCATCCATTCCCAGACCATCGCGGCAACCCTGCTGCTCGCCGCTCCGGCGATCGCCAGCGACGACACCCTTGATCCCGCCGCCCGAACGATCTTCAACCTCCGGGTCGCGAGCGCGGTCCTGGAAAGTTACAAGGACGCTCACGGGGAGCTCCCGGACTTGGGGTGGAAGCCGGTGCCCGCGTCGCGGGTCACCGAAGCGCTCGGGGCCGGCATCGGTCCTGAATGGCGAAAACTCCTCTCGGCTCGCGACGGCTGGGGGAATGCGCTGGAATTCGTGATGAAGAAGTCCCACTACATGATCATCAGCCTCGGCGCCGACGGTCGCGAGGACGTGCCCTACGCGGAGATCTTCTCCCGGAACGAAAGCCCCGGCCGGGAGTTCGAGGCCCCGCCCGACGGGCCCGAGCGCGACATCGTCCTCGCGGACGGCGCGCTGAGCCAGCGGCCGGAGCCCAAGCGGTCTCCCGGGCAGGTTGCGATGAGCGAGATCCGCGCGATCGGGACCGCGATCGAGGCATATGCCGTCGACAACAGAGCCTATCCGGGTCCGACCAGCGGGCTGACCACGATCGATGCGTTCGTGGGCGCGCTCGAGCCGATCTACATTCGAACGCTGCCCCGCGTCGATCCGTGGGGGCACCCATTCCTGGTCTGGAGCGACGGGGAGCACTACGCCGTGATCAGCGCGGGGGAGGACGGCGTGCTCGATGTCGACAGCTTCGATTCCGACAACGGCGGCGTGCCCGACTCGTTGGAACCGGCCGGAACCGCCGACCCCGACGCGGACATCGTCTTCGCGGATGGCCAATTCGTGAAGTACCCGCAGGGTGAGACTCCGCCGGGCGACTGAGACCGCAGGAAGCTCGCTTGACGTCGCCTCCGGTCGGGCGTAAGAAAGGGGTTTCGCGAGGAGGCGAACATGAACTCTCAGACGACCAAGCTCGTCCTCGAGGTCGAGGAGATCGAGCGGCGGGAGCGCGGCAGCGGGTCGTGCACGTCGTCCTCGACGAGCCGCCTGTGCACCTGCAGGTGCATCTACCCGAGCACCGGATCCAGCCGCGAAGGCAGCTAGAGGAGAGTCGAGATGAACGAGAAGAAGCCTGCCCCCCTGACGCTCGAGGTCGAGCAGATCGAAAACCGCAGCAGGCCGGGATGCAACGGCAGCTCGTCGACGAGCCCGTTGTGCACGTGCCCGATCGCAGGCGTTCAGCGCTGACGGGTCCGGCCCGCCGCTACTTCGCCTTCGGGACCTTCATGGCGTCGAGCTTCGCCGCGACGTCGGCGCCCGCCGTCTGCGCCTTCACGTGCCGGTCGATGTCGAGGATCTTCCCGTCGGGGCCGATGTAAAACGTCCAGCGGTTCGCGAACCCCATGCCCGGGATGAGGACGCCGTACGCCTCGGCGACCTTCTTGTCGGGATCCGAAAGGATCGGGTAGTCGGTGGAGAGGGACTCGGCGAACTTCTTGTTGGTCTGGGCGTCGTCTGTCGACGCGGTGAAGTACGTCACATCGTACTTCCGGATGGCGGTACCGCTCTCACGGAGCGACTTGCATTCCGCCGTTCAGCCTCCGGTGAACGCCTTGGGGAACCAAGCGAGTACGACGGTCCGGCCCTTGTAGCTCGCCAGGTCGTGGACCTTGCCGTCCGATCCTTGAAGGGCGAAGGGCGGCGCCGGGTCTCCGGGCTTGAGCTCCGCGGCGGAGACGGCATTCGCGAAGCCCGTCGTTCCGGCGAGGGCCAGGAGCGCGCTCAGGATTCGTCTCATGGGCATGACCTCCGGTCGGAGTTTGCCAGCAGCGCCGCGTTTGGGCAATGGGGAGGCTTTCCGCCGGGGGGACGGATCCGGCGCGGCGGGGGATGTGTCCGGCCTTCAATCGCGCCCCTGCATCGCTTAGCATCTTCGGCCTCGGAGGACGTTTCGAGCAAGGAGCGAGCCGATGCCGCGAGCGATCCTCATACCCGTCTGCCTGGTACTGCTCGGTTTTTCCGCGGTGCGGGCCGAGGAGCCGCCGAAGCGGCCCTGGAGCGACGCCGCGGAGCTCGGCCTGACCAGCACCAGCGGCAATTCGGAGGGGACGAACTTCTCGCTCTCGAACAAGTTCAAGTACGCGTGGACCGAGGCGGAGCTGACGATCGACGCGCTGGCCCTGCGGACGCAGAGCCGGACGCGCACGGTCGACAATCCGCCGCCGTACGGCACGCCCGTGGTGACCGACACGACGGCGGTGACCGCCGAGACGTACGCGCTCGGCGGCAAGTACCGGCGCACGATCTCCGAGCGGCTGTTCTGGTACGCGGGCGCGTCCTGGTACCAGAACCACGTGCCTGCGAATCCGGGACCGGGGCCCGACGCGATCTACGCCTTCGAGAAGACCGACACGATCCTGACGGCCGCGCTCGTCGTCAATTTCTGAGGCGAACGGCAAGAAAGCGGCCCCCCTCCGATTCGGGGTGAACTAGTCGGAGGGGGGCCGAGCGTGCGGCCCGGAGGGTCCCAGTTAGTCCCCGATCCGCACATGGTCGATCTCCAGCGAGAATCTCCTGAGTTGTCCGGGGGGTGACCCGGTCCGAAGCAATGCGATTCGCGTGCCCGCGGAACTTGCAGCCGCGAGCAGGGGCCGGGCGGGTTCTACTCGACCTTCCTGCCCGTGAGGTCGCTGCGACCGGCCAACATTACGTGGTCAGCGCGCGGCCCCTCGCGAGAGGCGGTGGGCACGGCCGTTGCAGCAGCGTACAGGGTCCGACCTCGAGGCCGGATCGGAGCCCTCTCCGACCGGGCACGGGGTCCTCCTAGAGGGAGACACGTCATGAAACGCATCGCCATCGGTTTGGCCGTCCTGGCCCTGTCGGCGCTCGCGGCGGTGGCCGCAGCGGACGCGCAGAAGATGAGCACCACGCACGGTCTCGTATCGTCGGTCGACGCGTCGGCCGGCTCGCTCGTCGTCAAGGCGGACGACGGTCACGGCAAGAAGGTCGAGATGACGTTCGTCGTCGACGGCGAATCGAAGATCGTGAAGAACGGCGGCGCGGTCGCGCTCTCCGATCTGAAGCCGGACGACAACGTGACGATCACGTTCAAGATGGCGGAGGGGAAGAACCTCGTCGTGAACATCGGGGTCAACCCGAGCACCTAGCGGCGCGCGCGTTGTCCGCCGGCTCCGCGGAAGCGCCGGGGCCGGCGGCTTCGCCGCCACTGCAGGCTCGCCGGATCGAAGCAGCGATCGGGCCGCGCAGGATCGGGCTCGGCGCATTCCACGACATACCCCGGGCAGGACGCGGTCGCCTGGCCGTTCGCCGGGCAGGGGTTGTCTCGCGCGAACTGCTCCTGCGCACGACGTGTCCTCTCCACACGCTCGTGCAGCTCGCGATCGACGATCACGCGGTCGCGCTCCAACGCGGGGTCGTAAAACCCGCCGCGCACGCATGCGTGCACCCCGCCGTGGGTCTGGTGGCCCATCCCATGCGCGCCCGAGGATCCGTGCCCGGCGCAGGAGCCGCCACCGGAAGACGCGGCCCCGGCGAGGCACGCCGCGCTCACGAGCCATAGGACGCGAACCGGCCCGCTCATCTTCGGATTGTGCTGCCGGCGTCGCCCGGGCGCCACCTTCCCGCCAAACCCGAAAACTTGGAAAACGACGGAGGCCCGAGGCGTCGAAGACCGGCGCCGTCCTGAATTTCGCCTTCAAACGTCTTCTCCAAGCCCTCCGGCGGTTGTAGCCTCATCCGATAGTGGGAAGCTCCCGCGTCGGGAGCGGAAAGCGAAAAGTCGCTCGGGGGGGGCCATGAAAAGACAGACGCGTCTCGTCGTCGCGGCCGTGGTGTCTGCGCTCGCCTTCGCGTCGAAGGCGCTCGCGTTTCCGATCGCGGCGCCCGGGACGGAGTGCCTGAAGCTCGTCGTCAGCAGCACCGATCCGATCATCGCGACGTACCAGGGGAACTCCGCCGCATACAGCAACGATCTGTACCTTGTGCTCGACGCCCACGGGCAGCCCGGTGATGACGGCAATCCCGGGAACGACCTGTTCCTGTTCAACAATCACGCCTCCCAGGTCGGCAGCACGGTGGACCTGGGGTCGTACCCCGTCGGCACCGAGCTGATCTTCCGCCTGTTCGTCAACGACACGGGGTACAGCTACGCCACAGGGCCCGCGAGCCGGAACCCGGACGGCCACTGCCATGCGCGGGCGCAGGCCGGCTGGAGTCCGGGGGAGACCCTCGTCAGCTTCGAGGACCTCTTCGACGGTCCGTTCGAGTACAACGACCTGAGCTTCTCGTTCACGAACACGGCCTCCCACCCCATCACGCTCAGTCCGATCGCGGCGACCAACCCGGTCGGCACGTCCCACACCGTCACCGCGACGGTGGAGAACTCCGCGGGGGGGCCGCTGGTGGGAACAACCGTCGTGTTCGCCGTCAGGAACGGTCCGAACGGGGGTATTCCGGGAACGTGCACGACGAACGCGGACTGCTCCACGGATGCGATGGGCCAGGTGAGCTTCACCTACACCGGCAACGGTGGCGAGGGCACGGATACCATCGGGGCCTGCTTCGTGGACCAGAACGAGGTGCAGTTCTGTGCGCAGGAGGTCACGAAGACCTGGACGTCGGCGACCTGCACGGAAGGCCAGCCGTGCGACGACGGCGACCCGTGCACGAGCAACGACACCTGCACGGGCGGCGCGTGCCACGGGTCACCGCTCGTTTGCGCCCCCGTCGACGATTGCCACCTGGCGGGATCCTGCGAGCCTTCGACGGGACAGTGCACCACCCCGACCGCGGACGACGGCACCGGCTGCAACGACGGCGACGCCTGCACGCAGTCGGACACGTGCGAGGCCGGCGTCTGCGTCGGGAGCGACCCGGTGGAGTGCACGGTCGAAGGTGCCTGTCTCGCTCCGGGAACCTGCGATCCGTCGAGCGGCGCCTGCTCCGAGCCGGTCCCGGCTCCGGACGGAACGCCCTGCGGCACCGACGGCGTTTGCGCCGGCGGGGCGTGCAACCACCTCCCGTCGTGCGCCGGGGCCGCGCCGAGCATCGGGACCCTGTGGCCGCCGAACCACCACGCCGTCGGCGTGGACATCCTCGGCGTGACCGACGCGGACGACGATCCGGTCACGATCCGGATCACCGGAATTGAGCAAGACGAGCCGGTGCGCGGAGCCGGGTCCGGGAGCACGTGTCCCGACGGCGGAGGCGAGGGGACGTCCGCCGCGTGGCTGCGTGCCGAGCGGAGCGGCACGGGAGACGGCCGCGTCTACCATGTCCGGTTCGAAGCAGTCGACAGCCACGGCGGCACGTGCACCGGAGAGGTGACGGTCTGCGTCCCCCACGACCTGTCGGCGCGCGGGGCGGTCTGCGGAGACGGCGGCCCGATCTACGATTCCGCCGGAGACTGCGGCGATGCCGCCGCGGGGAAGGCGACCGCGATCCGCCCCTCCCGTGCGAGGCCTGCCGGCGGGTCGAAGCGCTGACGGCGGAGGCTAGGCGACCCACATCGGCCGGTACGATTCGTCGAGACCGCTGAAGATCCCGGCGATCTCCCGATCGCCCTCGACCAGGACAAGGACGGTCGAAGCGCCGGCCGCCCGGCCGCGCCGGGACTCGCGCGCGATTCCGGTCATCAGCTCCGCGCGGGCGTCGGCCTCGACCTGCGGACGGGGGCGGAACGGATCGCCGGTGCGGTAGCTCACCGCCGCGTGAACCGCCCACTGCCACTCGCTGATGAACCCGGCCTTCACGGTCACGGTGAACTCGGGACGCTCGCAAACGTACGCCATGGATCGGTCCTCCGCGGGGAAGGATCGCGCCCGAGCGTGACCGGAGCGTGACGATCGTGAGCGGAGTTCGTGTCGGGGGAGACTATCCAGCCGGACGCCGCCCGACCTCGAGCAGTCCGCGGCTGAGGAGCGAGCGGATGGTGTCCGCGACCTCCCACGGGCGGATCGGCGCGACCATCGCAATCGAGCGGACGTCCTTCGTGCCGTCGCAGCGGGACAGCAGGTAGCGCTCGACGCTGTTCAGAGCGGTCTCGTCCTCCGCGATGCGCCGGGGCACGAGGCTCGGCAGCTCCGCGGAGACGTTTATCGAGGTGAGCGGCTCCTCGAGGATGCTCGGCGGGAGCAGGAGCGCCACCGAGCGCTCGGGCGTGGCCAGCTCGATGTACCCCTCCTTGTAGAGCTCGTACAGCCGCTGGAGCACCTGGGCGCGCGTGCCGTGGACGTGGAGGGCGATCTCCTCGACCGTGCGCGCGCCGTTGACCGCCTCGTACGCCTGGCGCAGCGGCCACACGGCGCCGATCCGGGGCGACGGCCGCCGGTCCGTGCGGCGGAGGAGCTGCCCCCGTTGCTCGAGAAACAGCGCCGCCTCCGCGGTCTCCTCGATCCTGCGCAGACCCTTCGCGATGACGAAGTGGATCGGCATCGAGACGGGAAGCACGCCGCGCGGCGGGCGCGTGTCGCCGTCGAAGTCGAACCGCGCGTCCGCAACGTCGAACGTGCTCAGGATCGTCTCCTCCGCCTTCGCGGCGAGGAAGCCGTCGAGCACCTCGGCGGAGATGCTGCCGCCGTCGAGGAGAATCTCGCCGAGGCGCCGGCCGTTCCTGTCCTGCTCGCGCATCGCCACCTGGAGCGTCTCCTCAGAGATCGCGCCGTGGAAGAGGAGGAACTGGCCCAACAGCGTCGGCGGCTCCGACGACTGGCAGCCGGTGATGCGGTGGTTGTCCACGACGAGCGTCGTGCCGGCGCGCAACGAGTCGATCGTCAGACGGCCGGAGCGCGCGGTCGTGTCGAGCCAGGAGAGAAGCTCGGGAAGGGGCATCGTGTCGAAGCTTCCGCTCAGCGACATCTCCGGCTCCTTTCGACCCCGTTCGATACTACGCCAAACGGCACAGAAAGACTGTGCTGAATGGCAATATAGGCTCAGAAGGCGCCTCGGTGAAGGGAGAAAATTAAAATATTCCAATAAAGCCCGTTTTTCGAGGATTGACGGCCTTAGCCAGCTGGCGTGGAACTTTCCCCGAGAAGGCAGAAAAACGACTGTGCCAATTGGCATCATGGACGTATCATTGGTCCCATGCCGAAGGGATCCGTCAAACCATCCGTCGAGGTCAGCCGTCTGCTCAAGGAGCGGCGGCTCGGGCTCAACCTTTCGCTGGCGGAGGTTTCGCGGCGGCTCGCCGCGTCAGGTTCCCCCATCCCGCACTCGACGCTCGTCCGGATCGAGCAGGGGAAGCTCGATCCAGGAGTGCGGCGCCTCCACCAGCTCCTGCGCCTCTACGACATCCCGCCTAACCTCGTTGCGGACTTTGTCGATCTCGAGACCATGGCATCCGGAGAGGCGATCTCCGGCGACGACGAGACGCTCTACGAGAAGGCGATCGCCCTGTGGCGCTCCGGCGAGCTCAAGCGCGGGCTCGCGCACTTCTTCGAGCTGCGTCGAAGGTTGGCCGCCACCCCCGGGACCGAGGCGCGGCGCCATCAGGCCACGCTGGGGTTCGCGGTCGCGGCGCGCGACCTCGGGAAATTCCGGCTGGCCAAATCGCTGATCGACGATATGCTTCTCGATGCGCCCGCGGGCGACACGATGACCAAGGCATTCGTTCTGCTGGCCTCAGTCTGGTACGGGCTCGGCTCGATCGAGGTCGCGCGCGCGTTCATCCGCGAAGCGGGGGCGCTGGCGGCCGAGTCGGGCCCGGAGCTCGCGGCTCTCGTCGCACACCAGGACGCGAAGCTGCTCCTCAAGCTCGGGCGCGCAGCCGAGGCGGCCGCGGCGCTCGACAGTGCGGTGTCCCATTACCGGGCGCTCGGTGACGTGTACGGCGAGGCGCGCGCCGCGGTGCTCCGGGTGCGCATCGTCGAGGCGTGCGGCGGGACCTCCAAGGCACGAGCCGCGGCCGAGGCGCTGATCACCTTCGCCGAGAGCCACGGCCACGCGAAGATCGCGCTCACCGGGCGACTCGAGCTCGGTCGCCTGCTGATCGCGGCCGGCGAGCTCGATCGGGGGCTTCCGCTCCTGCGCGGCGCCCTGGGAACGGCGGTTCTCCTCGAGGACCGCAACGCGCGGCTGCTCGCGCACCACCATCTCTGGAGAGCCTATGCGGCGACGGGCGATCGCTCTCGCGCGGAGGTCGAGCTAGACTCGGCTCGATCCCTGGCCCGGTTCGTGGACGACGCGTCAGACGAAGCCGACGATGTCCGGGCCTCACTTCAACGGGGGGAAGCGTCCGATGCGTAGCCGAAGACGATCGATCACGTTTGCTGCGATGCTGGGAATCACCGGCGTGGTGCTTGCCGCCGCGACCCCGGATGCCCCGGACTCTCGCATCAACGCACTCTCCGGCTCGATCGAGACGGTCGACACGCCCTGGTCCGGCACGAACTACAACGTCCGCCACGTGATCACCCCGAGCGGCGGGGGCATGCTGATCATCACGACGCTGAGCAGCGGTTCTCACGACGATCTGGGAGCGCGCCTCACCGTCAACACCGGCAACGGCGACACGTGGGTGGCCTGGTGGCGCGACGGGTCGCCCGACCAGGTGATCGTCCGGCGGCGGGTCAACGCGACCGGCGTCTGGACTCCGGAGCGCGTGCAGAGCACCGCCACCGAACCGAGCCGCCATCCCTCGCTGGCGTTCGACGGGAGCAACGCCTGGGTCGCCTACGAGGCCGACGCTCTGACGGGCGGAACGACGATCGAAGCGAAGGTGATCGAGGACGATCCCGCGCCCTTCGTCATCGCGGTGCCGATCGCGACCACCGCCTTCACCGGCAAGGTCGACACGCTGCTCCAGGACGAGGGCGGCCACCTCTGGGCGAGCTGGGTCGACAGCGCGACGCAGGTCGGCTGGTCGAGCTACGACTACGCGACCGGATTCTGGAGCGTGCCCGCTTTCGAGTCGTATGCCGATGACACGGTCGCCGCGGCTCGGCTGCGGATCCGGACGACGGTCCTGGGGGGCTGAGGCGCCGCCTCGATCGCCTCTCTCAGCCGCGACAGGGCGGCGGCCTCGATTTGCCGGACGCGCTCGTGCGAAAGGCCGAGTTGCGCGCCGACCTCGATCAGCGTCCGCGCGCGGTCGCCGCCGAGCCCGAATCGTGAGACGAGGACCGCGCGCTCGCGCGCGGGAAGCTGAATGAACGTGGCGCGCAGGCGCTTGCGGCGCTCGGCCAGGATCAGGCCGTCGATCGGCCGCGGTGCGTCGGGATCGTGAAGGGTCGCGCCGTGCGGCGCGCCGTCGTCGAGGTGGCGGGCATCGAGCGAATGGGTCCGCCGCGCCTGCACGCCGCGCTCACGCGCGTGGCGCGGGATGCGGATCAGGTGCGACTGATCGGCGACGGCTTGCAGCACGCGCTTGCGGACCCAGAAGCCGGCGTAGGTGGTCAGGCGCGCGCCGGCCGCAGGATCGAACCGCGCGATCGCCTCAAGAAGGCCGACGAATCCCTCGGCGACCAAATCCTCGAACGGCACCCCGCGATTCCGGTACTCCTTGGCGATGTAGATGACGAGGCCGGTGTTCGCGGCGACGAGGCGCGCCATCTCCTCGCGGTCGCCGCGTCGCGCGCCGGCAGCGATCGGGCTCGATTCCACCGTGCGACCTCCCTCGAGACGGGAAGCGTAGGGGCTCCGCGTGGGGATCGTGTGACGGGGATGTGACGCGTCGGTTGCGGGGTCAGCGCGCGGCGGCCAGGCGCGGGCGCGAAGACACCAGCTCCCGGCGTATACTCCCGCGGACCCACCAGGAGGAGAAAACCATGCGCTGTCCCGTGTTCAAGAGCTTGATCGGAGCGGCTGTCGCCCTGACGTTCGTCCTCGGGATCGTCGCGCTCGTAGCACCCGCCCGCGCCGCGTCGATCGGCGGCGGCTGCATCTGCCCGGACGTCTACGCTCCGGTCACCTGCTCGAACGGACGCACCTACTCGAACGCCTGCGTCGCATCGTGCAACAAGGCGAAGAACTGCGTCCCCTCGGGTGGTATCTAAGAACCATCAACGCCCCTTCTTGGTCGCGACAACGATGATCTTCCCGTCGCGACCCGCGGCGACGTAGGCGGTCCCGTCGTCCGTCGCGACCGCGTTTCGCGCGCCTTCCGCCGTCGGCATCGTCGCGGCCTGGGTGAGTGCGCCGTCGGTGCCGAGGGATGCCACGGTCAGCGTCCCGGCACGGCCCGCCGCGGCGTAGAGCATCCGCGACGAGGGGACGAGATCGATGTTGTCCACACCCTCGCCGGTGGCGAGCTTCGACGCGATCTTTCCGTCCCCGGCCGTGTCGAGGACCTCGACGTGGTCGGTGCAGGCAACCACCAGCCAGCGCCCCGACGGATCGACCGCGAGGCCCCTCGGACCGTTCTCCCCGCACTCCGGATTCCAGGTCGCCGTGACCTTTCTCGAGGCGACGTCGATCCGCAGCGTGCGGTCCTTGTCCTCGAGGTTCGTGTAGAAGACGCCGTGCGCGTCGTCGACGGCGTACCCCTCGGGATCTCCCTCGAGCTTGAGCGACCCGGCGACCTTCGGGGCCTTCGGTGCCGCGGCGTCGAGCATCACGATCGACTGATCGCGCGGTGTCGTGACCCACACCTGCTTCGCGCGGGCGACGTAGGCCACGCCGTCCGGCGAGCTGGGGAGCGTGACGCAGCCGGCCTTCGCGAGTGATTCCGCTTCGACGGCACAGACGTTGGAATCGGCGCGGTTCCCGACATACACGACCCCGTCGCCGACCGTCGCCGAGCTCGGCCCGACCTTGCGCTTCGTGCCGCGCCGCTCCACCTCGGCGGTCGGAAACCCGCCGACCGGATGGACCGCTCCGGACTTCGTGTCGATCACGACGACGTTTGCCGTGCCGCCCGCGGGGACCCAGACGCGACCCCGCGCACGATCGATCGCGAGGTAGTCGAGCATCACGCCGTCGGCGCCCGCGTCCGGAAGCGGGATCGAGCGGAGATCGGCACCCGGCGCGGGAGCGGGAGCGGGGGCGGTGGGAGCGGGTGCGGTCGGCGCCGGCTTGGGCGCGGGGGCCGCGGCGGCCACGGTAAAGGCGACGGTCGTCACGAAAGCAGCCAAGACGAGGGGACGCATGGAGCCTCCACGCCGCGCCGGTGCTTGCTTGCGCGCGGCGCGGCTCGTCGAGGATAGCGCTGATTTGACACCGCCGGGTTCGTTGCCGATGCTGACCGTCATGCGGCTCCGGTTTTCGAAGATCGTAGCGACAGCGCTCGCCGCCGCGTTGGTCGTCCCGGCGACCGCGGCGCCGCCTCCTCCGGCGGCGAAGGACGTCCTCCTGATCACGATCGACACCGCGCGCGCCGACCGGTTCTCGTACATCGCCCCCGGCGGGCCCGGCACGCCGCGCATCGACGCGCTCGCGCGCGAGGGGGTCGGCTTCACCGGCGCGATCACTCCCGTCCCGCTGACCAAGCCGGCCCACGCGTCGCTCATGACCGGCCGGCTCCCGCCCAGTCATTCGGTGCGCGACAACGGCTCGTACCGCCTCCCGGACTCGGAGACGACCCTTGCGGAGGTGCTCCGGTCGGCCGGATATGCCACGGCCGCGTTCGTCGGCGCCCAGGTGCTCGATGCGCGCTACGGGTTCAACCAGGGGTTCCAGACCTACGACGACCGGATGCCCGCCTCGGGCGACGCCGCGTTCCTCAACTACGCGGAGCGGCGCGGCGAGGACGTCGCCGCCGCGGCGCTGCGCTGGCTCGAGGGGGCGCGAAGCGCGAAGGTCTTCGTCTGGGTGCACCTGTTCGATCCGCACGCGCCCTACCGTCCTCCCGAGCCCGAGCGCTCGCGGTTCGCATCGGGATACGACGGCGAGATCGCCTACGTCGACCGGGTGGTCGGCATGCTCCTCGACCGGTGGAAGGCGCTCCGGGGCCTCGATCGCCTTCTCGTGGTCGTCACCGCCGATCACGGCGAGGCGCTGGGGGAGCACGACGAGGCGACCCACGGCGTGCTCGTTCACGACGCGACGATCCGCGTCCCGCTCGTCATCCGGTGCCCGGGGCTCCGTCTCGACAAGCCGGTTGCGGCACCGGTCAGCCTGATCGACGTCTTCCCGACGATCCTCGGGCTGCTCGAGCTGCCGCGCCCCGCGGGTGTCGAGGGGCGCGACCTCACGCCGCTGCTCCGGGGCGGAACCGTCGTCTGGTCGCGGCGGTCGGGTTACGTGGAGAGCCTGTACGCGCAGATCCACCACGGATGCACGCCGCTCGTCGGCCTCCGTGAGAACGGCTTCAAGCTCGTTCGCGGTGCCGCCGACGCGCTCTACGCGCTCTCCGGTGACCCCAAGGAGCTCGTGGACGCGGCCGGAGCGCAGCCGGAGCGCGCGCGGGCGATGGGGACCGCGCTCGACGCGCTCCTCGCCGACCTGCGCGAGGGATCCGCCGAGGCCGCGCCGCTCGACGACCGGGCGCGGCGCGCGCTCGAATCGCTGGGGTATTCGTGGTCGCCGCCGGCGCAAGCGGACGCCGGGAAGCCGCGCGACCCTCGCGAGGCGCTGCGCTCCATGAAGGCGATGGCGGACGCCGACCGGCGCGCGCTCTCCGGCGACGTTGCGGGCGCGTCGGAGGGATATCGCCGGGTGATCGCGGACGAGCCCGGAAGCGTCGACGCGCGTGTGCGCCTCGCCCAGATCCTCCTGACGGCAGGGCGCAACGCGGAGGCGGCGAAGCTCCTCGCGGCGGCCGTCGCGATCGCGCCGAAGGAGCCGGAGCTCTACCGGCGCTACGGGGACGCGCTCGCCGCCGCCGGCCGCTTCGACGACGCGCTCTCGGCATACGACTCCGGCCTCGCCCTCCATCCGGCGGGGCACGAGGTCCGGGACGCACGCTGGCATCTCATCCAGAGCCTCGACCGGCACGACCAGCTGCTCGCCGAGGCCGAGCGGGCGATCGCCGCCGATCCGTCCGACGGAACCGCGCGGCAGGCCCGCGCGCTCGCCTGCTGCGGCCGCGGACCGGTCGAGAGGTACATCGCGGCGCTCGAGAAGGAGCTGGCGCAGCTCCCCGGCGATCCGACGCTCCTGGCGGCGCTCGCGCAAGCCCGCGCGGAGAAGCGCTAGCTAGAGCTTGGGGTGCGGGGAAGAGGCGCGCGAGCGCCACCAGACGTAGATCGACGGGACGAGGTAGAGCGTCGCGACCGTCGAGAGACCCAGCCCGCCGATCACCGCGAGGGCGAGGGGCTTCTGCAGCTCCGAGCCCGCGCCGAGGCCAAAGGCCAGCGGGAGCAGGCCGAACAGCGTGCACAAGGTCGTCATCAGGATCGGGCGCAACCGCACGCGCGCGGCCTCGACGACGGCGTCTCGGAGCGGGAGGCCGTTATCGTGCAGCCGGTGCGCGTAGTCGAGAAGGACGATCCCGTTCTTGACCACGAGGCCGACGAGAAGAATCAGACCCATCGCCGAGGAGACGTTCAGCTCGGTGCGGGTCGCGGCGAGAAGCAGGAGCGCCCCGGAGAACGACAGGGGGGCCGCCGCGAGGATCAGGAGCGCCGGAACGAACGCGCGAAACAGGACGACGAGGATGACGAGCACGAGCGAGGCCGCGATGACGAGCACCAGGACCAGCTCGTGGAACGCCTGGCGCTGCGATTCGTCCTGCCCGCCGACGTCGAGCAGGAATCCGACGGGCAGCCGGACGCCCGCGAGCGCCCGGCGGATCTCAGCGACCGCGCTCCCCAGGTCGCGATCCTCGAGACGCGCCGTGACCAGGGCCATCTGCCGGAGGTTCTCGCGGGTGATCACGGTCTGTCCTGTCGACGCGGCCGCGTGCGCCAGGGACTTCAGCGGCACGAACGCCCCGGCGGGCGTGCGGATCGGCGTGTCCGCGAGCCGGGCGGGGTCGAACCGGTCGGCGTCGGGATAGCGGACCCGCACCGGCACGCTGCGATCCAGGAGCCGAAGCTCCGTCGGGACCTCGCCGAGCCACGCGTGCGCTGCCTGCGTCGCGACCTCGTCGACGGACAGCCCGACCCGGGCCGCCGCCACGAGGTCGATCGTCCAGGTGACGTCGGGGTTCCCGCGGCGCGGACCCACCACGTCGACGACGCCGCGAACCCCCGCGAGCGTGGATTCGACCCGCTCGGCGATCGGCTCGAGCTGCCCGGGGTCGTCCCCGAAGACCTTGATCTCGACCGGCGTCGGGGCGCCCTCGAGATCGCCGATCATGTCCTGCAGGAGCTGGGTGAACTCGACGTCGGCCTCCGGGGCGGCCTCGGCGACTTGCGGGCGCAGGGCGGCGATGACCTCGTCGGCCGAGCGCTTGCGCTTCGACCGCGGCACGAGGCGCACGAGGATGTCCCCCTTGTTCTGCTCGGTGGCGAACATCCCCAGCTCCGAGCCCGTGCGCCGCGAGAACGACGCCACCTCCGGCGTCGCGGCGACCAGGGACTCGATCCGGCGCACGACGCGGTCGGTCGCCTCGAGCGCTGTGCCCGGAGGAGTGATGTAGTCGATCACGAAGCCGCCCTCGTCCATCCCGGGGAGGAAGCCGCTCGGGACTCCGGCGATCAGGAGGGCGCCCGCGGCGAGCAGGACCGCCCCGGCGACGAGCGCAGCCCGCGGCCGCGCGAGCGTCGCGGCGAGCGTCCTCCCGTAGAACGAGCCGCGGTCCGACGCGGGTAGAGCGGCTGGCGCCGCCTCGTCGCGGAGGGCGATCGAGCACAGGAGAGGGATCAGCGTGAAGGCGAGGACGAGCGAGATCAACACCGCGATCGAGAGCGTCAGCGACAGCGCCCGGAAGAACTGTCCGGCGACGCCGGAGAGGAGGCCCAGCGGGAGCAGGACGACCACGGTCGTCAGCGTCGAGCCGACGACGGGGGCGACGAGCTCCAGCGTCGCCCCCTCGACCCCGCCGCCGCCCGGCGCCTCGCGGGTCAGCCGGTGGATGTTCTCCACGACGACCACGGCGTCGTCGATGACGAGACCGATCGCGACGGCGATGCCCCCCATCGACATCACGTTGATCGACGCCCCGAACGGGAGCATGAGCAGGAAGGTTCCGAGGACCGTCAGCGGAAGCGTCGCCGCGGCGATCGCGGTCATCCGGAGATCGCGGAGGAACAGCAGGAGGACCAGCGCCGCCAGGAGCCCGCCGACGAGGATCGCGTCGCGCACGCCGCCGATCGACGCGGACACGAACTCGGCCAGGTCGTACACCTTCGTCATCGTGAGACCCGAGGGAAGGGTCCGTGCGAGATCCGACAGCGCGCCGTCGATTCCGGTCTTGACGTCGAGGACGTTGGCGCCCGCCTGCTGCGAGACGCTCACGGTCGCGGCGTCGTGACCGTTCCCCGTGACGAGCAGCGTCCGATCTGGGGTCCCCGGAGCGACCGACGCGACGTCGCCCACCTTCACCACGGCGCCGCTCCGGAGGAGGATCGGCGTGTCGGCGATCCGCCGTGTCGAGTCCCACAGCCCGGACACGACCGCGAGGTACTGCGCGTCGTCCTTCACGAAGCGGCCGACGGGCGCGAGCTTGTTCGCGTCGGCGAGGGCGGCGGAGACGTCGTCGACGGTCAGTCCCGCGGCGAGCGCCTTGGCGGGATCGACGACGACCTCGATCTCGCGGCTGTCGCTCGAGAGGACCTCGACCCGGCCGGTTCCCGGAACGCGGGCAAGCGCCGGCCGCACGACGTAGTAGGCGTAGTCGCGGAGGTCGGCGATCGGCAGTCCCCCGGTCAGATTGAAGCTGAGGATCGGGAAGGCGGCGGGCGTGATCCGCTCGACGGTCAGCTCGAGATCGGCAGGCAGCGAGGCGCGGATGTCGGCGATGCGCGTCTGCACCTGCTGGAGCGCCGTGATCATGTCGGTGCCGTCGCCGAACTGCGCCGAGATCTCCGCGGAGCCCCGGAACGTGCGCGACCGGATCCGCCGGATCCCCGGCACCTCCATCACCGCCTGCTCGATCGGCCGCGTGACGCCCAGAGCCATGGACTGCGGCGGGGTCGTCCCGCTGTGCGCGATGACCACCACGCGCGGGAATCGCAAGGCCGGGTAGATCGCGCTCGGCAGCCGGAGGGCGGCGAGCAGCCCGCCGGCCGCCAGCAGCACGGTGACGAGCAGGACCGCGCGGCCGTGGAGGACGACGGAGCGGACCGGGTTCATTTGCGGACGGTCACCGTGGCGCCGTCGGGGAGCGCCGTCTGACCGGCGACGACGACCGCGTCCGCCTCCTTGAGCCCCGAGAGGATCTCCGTCTCGGCCTCGGTCGCCAGTCCGGTCGTCACGCGGGTCCGGCGCGCCTTGCCGTCTCCGCCGACCGTGTACACGAACGTCTCGTCGGCCTCGCGCACGCAGGCGGCCGTCGGCACCACGAGCGCGTCCGCGCGCTCGGCGGCGGTGATCTCCACGCGCACGGGCGCTCCGGCCGGGAGCTTCGACACGGAGGCGAGCTCGAGCCGGATCGGCGCGGTCGCCGTGACCGGATCGACCGATCCCGGGACGTCGCGAAGGCGCGCCTCCTCCGGCGCGTACGCTTCCGGCCCGATCACGCGGGCCGGGGCCCCCGCCTTCAGCTTCGGCACGTCGGCGAGCGTGACCATCGCTTCCACCTCGAGCCGCGCCGTGTCGACCAGTCGCAGGATCGGGTCCGGAGCGCCCGGATCGACGAGATCGCCCGGGTCGCCCTTCCGGGAAACGACGACGCCGGCGAACGGGGCGCGGACCCGGCACCGCGCCTCGAGACGCTCCGCCGCCGCGAGCCCGGCGTCGGATTCGGCGACGGCGGCTTCCGCCTCGGTCCGCTCGCGCCGCGCGTCCTCGACCTCCTTCCGCGCGGCGATCCCCCGCGCGAAGAGCCCTTCGACGCGCGCCAGCGCCGCCTCGGCGTTCTCGAGCCGGGCGGCGGCGCGCTTCCGGTCGGCCTCGCGCCCGCTGCGCTCGGCCTCGAGCGAAGGGATCTCGAAGAGCGCGAGCAGATCTCCCTTGCGGACCCGGTCCCCCGCGGAGTGCGGCAGCTCGGCGACCCGGGCCGGCTGCGGGGCCACGACGTCGAAGCTCGCGCCGGGGGCCGGCCGGACGCGGCCGTTCGCCACGATGATGGCGCGAATCGGCGCGCGCCGGACGCTCGCCGTCGCGACGATCACGGCGTCGCTGGTCTCGACGGAGTCGGCTTCGGGCTTGCGGCAGGCGGGCAGGACCGCGAGCAGGACTATCGCGCCCGCGAGGCGGCGGGCGCGGTTGCCGGGGAGCGTCCCTCGCCTCATGGGAGGGGGGCCCCGATCGCGGCTTCGAGATCCGCGACGGCGTTCTGATAGTCGAGACCGGCGTCGATGGCCTTGGTGCGGAGGTCGCGGACTGCCGCCACCGTCTGGATCATCGCGAGCAGGCTCGTCTGGCCCGACCGGTAGGCATCCTCAGCCATCTTCTCCACCTCGTCGCCGCGCGGGAGGATCTCGTCCCGGTAGCGCAGGTATTGCGTCCGCCGTGTCGAGGCGGCCGATGCCGCCGAGACGATCGCACCCCGGATCCGCTCCACGGTCGCCTCGCGCTCGGCGTCGAGCTGCGTCAGCGAGAGCTCCTCGGTCCTCGTCTCGGCGCGCCGATGATGGAAGACCGGAAGCGTGAGCGAAAGCCCGGCGCGCCAACCCCAGTCGAATTCCCCGGGAGCGTCGTGCGTGACGGCGCCGGAGACCGCGACGTCCGGATACTCCTGCGCCCGCGCGAGGGCGATGCGCATCCGCTGCTCGTCGATGCGCCGGTCGGCGAGGCCCACGGCCGCCCCGGAGGCGATGGCCCGGCGGATCGCGTCGTCGGTGGCGGGGAGCGTTCCGTCAGCGAGATCGCCGGTGACCGCCGTCGCGAAGTCCGCCGGGCGGCCGAGCAGCAGGTTGAGCGCCGCGCGCGCGTCCACCACCTTGGCCGCGGCACCGTCCGCCTCGTTGCCCGCCTGGGCGAGCCCCAACTCCGCCTGGAGCAGCTCGAGGCGCGGTGCCGCCCCGGAGTCGAAGCGGTCCTTCGCGGCCGCGCGGGTTCGCTCGGCGAGGCCGCGGAGCGCGTCCGCCTCGGTCACCCGTCTCTGGGCGGCGCACAGCGCGTAGAACGCGCGACGGACGTCGTCGCGGGTCAGAAGCTCCGACGCCGCGATCTCCCCCTCACCGGTCCCCGCCGCCGCGCGTGCGAGGTCGACCCGGTGTCCGCGCTTGCCCGCGGTCTCGATCGGAAACGTCAGGCCCAGCGCTTCGCGCGGGGCGTCGCGGGTCGCCTCGAGGGAGAGATCGGGGTTCGCGCGCTGCTTGGCGACGTCGACCGCGGAGCTCGCGACCGGCCGCGCGAGGCGCGCCGCCCGCAGGGCGGGGTTCTCGGCCAGGGCTTCGGCAATCGCCTCGTCGAGCGTCAATCCCGCTGGGGCGGCGGCCGCTGCCGCGTCGGCGGCGAGCAGGGGGGCGGCCAGAACGAGGATCGCGAGCATGGGCTCTCTCTCGATGCGCCGGATCGCGCGCCTGCGGATCATACCTGCTGGCGCTCGGAGGCCCCCGGCGCGCGATCAGCCCGGAATCCGGAACAGCGCGAGCGATCCCTGGGACACGAGCGGCTCGCCCAACGTGGCGAGGTATCTCTCCAGGATCTCCGGGTGCTCCCGGAATGGGGCGAGCGACGGGTATTGCGCCGCGCTGCGCGCGGTCCAGCCTGGGTCCACGAGCAGGTGGGTGAAGCCCGCAGCCCGCAGGGCGCGATTCGCGGCCGCCGGGCTCGGATCCGCGCGAAGCGCTTCCGCCAGCGGGTGCACATTGAAGCCGGTCGGCGCGCACCGGGGCAGCGACAGGCCGTAGTGACGCATCTCTCCGACGAGCAAGACGCGGTCGCTCGAAGGGTCGAGGGTGGCGTCGACGCGGCGGAACAGGCGCACCACGGGGAGGGCGCGTGCGATCCACTCGTCGGCCGCCTGACGGCCGGCGGCGACGTCAGCACCTCCGACGAACGCGGCGATTCCGGAGAGCGGCATCGCGGCGGCGGCCACCGCCAGCGCTCCTACGGCGGCCGGGAGCATCCGCAGCGCCGGGAGCCGGCGGGAGAGGGCGACGACACCTCCTGCAAGCGCCGCACAGGCGCAGGTCGCGGCGGCGATCAGGAAACGCTCCCACCGGTACGTTACGAGCCAGATTGCGATCAACCCGCCGGAAAGCCCGAAGAGCGTCCGGATCGATCGATCGTCCCGCGCCCCGGGGAGCGCGAGCGGCAGGAGGGCGAGCGGGAGCCATCCCCACGCCGGCGTGGGATAGAAGCGAGAGTCCTCCTCGTCCCCCGTGATCCAGCGCGTCCCGAGGCGTCGGAAGTCCGCGACGGAGGGAAGCCCTCCTCGAGCATCGCCGCGAAACAGCTCGGCTCCGCCGGGGGCGAGACCCTTCGTCGAGAGGATCGAAGCCCCGGCCGGAGCCACCGGATTGCCGACGATCCACGCGTTGGCCGCGAGCCAGGGAAGGACCATGAGAAGGGCGGGGCCGGCGAACCGGATCACGGCGCCGGCGCGCCCACGCTTCGCGGTGATCCCGAGCCAGACGGCACCGACCATGAGCGGCGCGAGCATCCCGAGGTACTTCGTCAGCAACGCCCCGCCGCACAGTATGGCCGCGCGCTGGAGCCACGACGGATCGTCCTCGGATCGAAGGAGGAGACTCCCGAGCGTCCCGAACACGAACATCCCGTGACCGAGGTCGGCCGCCGGGATCGCGAGCGCGTAGAGGAAGAGCGGCAGGGTCGCGACGAGCACGCCCGCCAGCGCTCCCGCGGCGCTTCCGAACAACCGCCGCGCGAGATCGAACGCCATCGCGATCAGGCAGAGCCCGACCACCGCGTTCGCGTCGTTGGCCCACCGCTCGCCGCCGCATGCGAGCCCCGCGCCGTAGAGCGTCGACATGCCGGGCGGGAACCACGAGTGAAGACTCCAAGGTTGCGGCGCGACGCGCCCGTCGATCAGCCACATCTCGGGGAGCGCGAAATGATAGGCGCGCGCGTCGAAGAACACGGGGGGAACGCGATCCCAGAACAGGCTCGCGACCGCGACGAGCACGAGAAGGAGTAGGAGTGCGTCCGCGGAGCCATCGTTTGCCCGCCCGCGGCGAAAGCGCGCCAGAGGATCTTTCCGCCCCAGCCAGCCGCCCGCCGCGACGATCGCGGCGAGCACGCACCGCACGGTCGTCTCCCGGAACCCCCCGGGGACGAGACCGACGACGAGGAGGACGGCCGAGACGAGCGCGAGCCCGGCGCCGCCGTCCCAGGCGAGATGCGAAAGGCCGGTCAATCGCGAGCCGGTGATGCGCCCGGCCACGCGTGCCCCGGAGGCGAGCACGAGCCCCCAGAACGCGACGCGGCCGGCGGCATCGGCCGCTCCGAGGATCGGGCCGCGCGTATCCGTGGCGGCGAGCGCGACCAGGCCGGACACTCCGGCGGCGACCGCAGCCGCGAGGACCTCGATCCGCCTCACGCGCGAAGCGTACCGCATCGGGCTGAGCGGCGTCGGGCCTCTTTACACCCTCGCGCCGCGGACACAAAATGACTCGTGCATGAAGCCGGTTGCGACGAAGCAGCCGAGCCGGGCGAGACGAGCGAGGGACGCGGCGTGCCGGAACAGGACGACGATTTCGAACGCCTGCTCGCCGAATCGCTGCAGGCGAAGCCGTTCGAGGAGGGTCAGACGGTCCGTGGGACCGTCGTTGCGATTCGTCCGGACGTGGCGTTTCTGGACGTCGGCGGCAAGGGTGAGGCAACGATCGAGATCGCGGACCTCCTCGACGAGAACGGCGAGCTGGACGTCGAGGTGGGCGACCGCATCGAGGCGATCGTCGTCGGCACCTCGGGCGGGCTCAAGCTCTCCCGCAAGCTCGCGCGAGGGGCGGCGGGGCGGCGAGCGCTAGAGGACGCCTTCCGGGCCGGGCTGCCCGTCGAGGGGCGCGTCGAAAAGGCGAACAAGGGTGGATTCGAGGTGCGGATCGCGGGGCAGCGCGCGTTCTGCCCCGTCTCGCAGATCGACATCGCGCGCAACACCGATCCGTCGACCCACATCGGGCGGGTGTACACATTCCGGATCGTCGAGCTGAAGGACGGGGGGAAGCAGCTCGTGGTCTCGCGACGCGCGCTCCTCGAGGAGGAGGAGCGCGAGCGCGCGGAGGAGATCCGGCGCGAGGTGGTCCCCGGAGCGGTCCTCGTGGGACGGGTCGCCTCGGTTCGCGAGTACGGAGCGTTCATCGATCTCGGCGCCGGCGTGCAGGGCCTCCTCCACGTCTCCGAGATGGGTTGGACGCGCGTCTCCGACCCAGCGGAGGTCGCCCGGCCGGGGGACGAGATCACCGTCAAGGTCCTGCGCATCGACGCGGAGAAGGGGAAGATCTCCCTCGGCCTCAAGCAGCTCCAGACCGATCCCTGGTCGAAAGTGGAGGCGACCTACTCGGTCGGGCAGATCGTCGCCGCGCGGGTGACGCGACTCTCGGAGTTCGGAGCGTTCGTCGAGCTTTCCCCGGGTGTCGAGGCCCTGGCTCACGTCTCCACGTTTCCTCCGACCGGCTCCAGCGACGGCTGGAAGGAATCGGTCCGGCCGGGGACGAGCGCCTCGTTCGAGATCCTGTCCGTCGACGCCGCCGCGCGGCGCATCGGCGTGGCGCGCGTCGGAGGCGAGGGCCACGTCCCGGCCTCCGAGGAGTCGAGCGCGGTCCGGGGCGCGATCGTGCCCGGGGCGCGGATCAAGGGGAAGGTGGAGCGGCACGAGCGGTACGGCGTCTTCGTCTTCCTCGCCCCCGGGCGCACGGGGCTCATCCCGATGAGCGAGACCGGTGTCGCGAAGGAGGCGGACGTCGGCAAGGCGTTCCCCGTCGGTAGCGAGGTCGAGGTGAGCGTCCTCGAGGTCGAGCCGGCCGGGCGCCGCATCCGTCTCAGCCGCAAGGCCGTCCTCGAGAGCGAGGAGCGCCGCGAGGTCCGCGAGTACACCGAGCGGTCCGGGACGGCCCCGACCGAATCGTTCGGGTCGCTCGCCGACAAGCTGCGGTCGGCCCTGAAGCCACGCACGTGACGGCGACCGGCGCTTCCGCGCCGCCCGCCGCCCCCGATTACGGTATCGACGCGCCGGGGGTCATTCGCAATCTCGTCATCGCCGCCGTCGCGGGGCTCGCCGTTTACGGGACCTCTCGAGCCGGTCTCTGGTCCGGCGCTCTCGGTCCCGTCCGGATCTCGGGGATGGGGCTTTCCGTCGGGATCGGGTGCGCCTTCATGGCCTGCTGGATGCTCTACGACAGCAAGGTCGGGAAGCTGAAGGAGCGCGACCGCCTCCTCGACCGGATTCCCTGGCGGGGTGACGAGGCGGTGCTCGACGTCGGCTGCGGCCGCGGGCTCCTGCTCATCGGCGCCGCGCGGCGCGCGGGGAGCGGGAGGGCGACCGGGCTCGATCTCTGGCAGGCGGAGGACCTCACGGGGAACTCGCCGCAAGCCACCCTCGAGAACGCGCGCCGGGAGGGGGTCGACTCACGGGTGACGGTCGCGACCGGGGACATGCGCAAGATGCCGTTTCCCGACGCGAGCTTCGACGTCGTCCTCTCGAACGTCGCGATCCACAACGTGTACGAGGCCGAGGGAAGGCGCGCGACCATGAAGGAGATCGCGCGCGTGCTCAAGCCGGGCGGCCGGGTCGTCATCCACGACATCCGGCACGTGACGGCGTATGCCTCAGATCTCGCCGGCTTCGGACTCCGCGACGTCGAGCGTCGCGGCTCGAAGCTCCTCCGCGGACTCCTGTTCGTGCTCACCTTCGGATCGCTGCGTCCGGACATCCTGACGGCCCGCAAGCCGACGTCCTGAGCCGTTTCAGCGGCGCGGCTCCGGCATCGCGGCGGCGAGCGCGCGGAGCAGCTCCGCCGGCGGCTCGACCCCGGACGCTCGCGCCGCCGCGACCTCCCCCCACGCCTCGGCGGGCCGTCCCGAGCCGTAGTAGGCCGCCGCGAGGTTCGCGTGCGCGAGGCCGTAATCGGGCCTCAACGACAGCGCCGTCCGGAAGCGCTCGATCGCCTCGGCGAGCCTCCCGTCGCGCGCCAGCGCGGTGCCGAGGTTGTTGTAGATGTCCGGATCCGCCGGGCGCGAGACGAGCGCGGCCTCGTAGTGGCGCTCCGCCGCGACGAAGTCCCCGGCTCGTGCGTCCTCGAGCCCGAGGTTGACGTGAGCGATCGCGTTGTCCTTCGTCACCGCGAGGGCGTGCTCGAAGAGCCGCCGCGTGTCGTGCCAGATCGCGGCTTGGTGACGCGAGCGCACCGTCAGCGCGGCCACCACCAGACACGCACCGGCGAGCGCAGGCCGGGCGGCGCTTTCGGGAAGGCGCGCGACGAGAGCCGCGACCTCCCAGACGACGGCGACGAAGATCCCGACCAGGGGGACGTACGCGTACCGGTCGGCCATCGCCTGCGAACCGACCTGGACGAGGCCGATGACCGGAACCAGAGTCCCGAGGAACCACAACCAACCGAACGCCAGGTGCGGTCGGCTCCCGCGCTGCCACCACGCAAGGGCGGTGAGGGCGCCGAGCAGGGCGGCCGCCCCGACGACCGTGCGGAAGGACAGGCCGCCGCCGGGGTGCGGGTAATAGACCGCCAGCTCCGCCGGCCAGAAGGCTCGGAAGAGATACGTGACGTAGGAGACCAGGGCGTTTCCGACGCGTGCGCTCCCGGGCAGCCGCTCGAGGGACCGGACGGCGTGCCCGCCCTCCTGGGCCACGAGCGTGATCGCGCACGAGGCCGCGGAGGCGGCGAAGAGCATCCATTTCTCCCTCACGCGGCGCCCGAGGTCCCCGTGGCGCCGGAGCGGCCAGAAATCGAGGAGAAGCAGGGTGAACGGGAGCGTGACCGCCATCGGCTTCGACGCCAGAGCCGCCACCGTGGCGAGAACGACCGCCGCGAGCCGCCGCGCCGAGGGCGCGGCCACCCATCGCGCGTAGGCAAGGATCGCGAGCCACCAGAAGCAGGTGCACAGGAGCGTCTTGCGCTCGGCGACCCAGGCGACGGATTCGACCTGAAGCGGATGGACCCCGAACAGCGCGGCCACGAGCGCGCTCCGCACGATCGCCCCGGTCAGGCTCCGCAGCGCGAGGAAGAGAAGAGCCGCGTTGAGCGCGTGAATCGCCACGCTCGTCGCGTGGTGGCCGGCGGGGCCGGCGCCGAAGAACGACCAGTCGATCATGTGAGAGACCCACGTCAGCGGGTGCCAGTTCCCGGCGTAGGTCGCGGTCGCCGCCCAGGCGATTCCGCCGGCGGTCAGTCCCGCCCGGACGTGGGGGTTCTCGAGAACGTAGACTCCGTCGTCGTAGCTGACGAACCCGTTCGAGAGGGCCGGCGCATCCGCGGCGATCGCCGCCAGCGCGACGACGCCGGCGGCAATCCACGCTGTCGACCAACGGCGCATCGCGGAGGACTATACGCGGGCGGCCGCCCCGTCGGACCGGCGCTCCGCGCTATTCTCGCCGCCATGGACCGGGGAGAGCGGACGAAGGACGTGTTGACGTGCACGGCGCTCGCAGTCGCGACCGCGGTGGCGTACGCGCCGGCCCTGCGGGGCGCGTTTCTCACTTACGACGACGACGTCTATGTGACCGCGAATGCGCACGTCCAGCACGGGCTGACGGGGGAAAGTCTTCGATGGGCCGGAACGGCAACCCACGCGGCGAACTGGCATCCGCTGACCTGGATCTCGCACATGATCGATTGGTCGCTCTTCGGCGCCGTGCCCGCCGGGCATCACGCCGTGAGCGTGGCGATTCACGTCGTCTCCACCGTGCTCCTCTATCGAGTGCTCCGGGCGGCCACGGGGACCGCGGGGCGGAGCGCGTTCGTCGCGGGAGCGTTCGGCCTCCATCCGCTGCACGTCGAGTCCGTCGCGTGGATCTCGGAGCGGAAGGACGTTCTGAGCGGGCTTTGCTTCATGCTGACGCTCGCGGGTTACGTCGCGTACGCTCGGAAACCGGGTGCTGCGCGCTACCTCCTAGCACTGGCGGCCTTCGCGTGCGGACTCGCGGCCAAGCCGATGCTCGTGACGCTCCCCGTGATCCTCGTCTTGCTCGACGCGTGGCCGCTCGGACGTCGGGCGGCGCATCCGTTTCTCGAGAAGGCGCCGTTCGTCGCGCTCGCAGCGGCCTCGGCGGCGATCACGATCCTCGCGCAGAGCCGGGGACGCACTGTGGCGCCGCTCGAGGTCTACCCGCCGGTCGTGCGGATCGAAAACGCGCTGGCCTCGATCGCAGGGTACCTGGCGAAGACCGTGTGGCCCGTGGGACTGTCGGTGGCCTACCCGCATCCGGGTGAGGCGGTCGCTCCGATCCGGGTCGTTGCCGGTGCCGCGGCCGTTGTTCTGCCGTTGATTCTCGCCTGGCGGTGGCGCGCCGTCCGCCCGTGGCTCCTGGTGGGCTGGTGCTGGTATCTGACGATGCTCGTCCCGGTGCTCGGCCTCGTGCAGGTTGGCTCGCAGGGGATGGCCGACCGCTACACGTATCTGCCGCTCATCGGCGTGTTCATCGTCCTGGCCTGGCTCGGGGCCGAGGCGGGGGCGCTTCGAGGACCGGGTCGAGCCGTTCCGGTCGTCGCGATTGCCGTGCTCGGATGCCTCGCCGTCGCGACGCGCGTTCAGGCCGGCACCTGGCGTGACACGAAGACCCTGTTCACGCACGCGCTCGCCGTCGATCCGGACAATGCGGTGGCGCACCAGAACCTGGGGGTGGCCCTCGCCCTGGAGGGGCGGATCGACGAGGCGATCGGCGAGCTTGAGGTGGCGGTCCGGCTCAAGCCGCGCTTCGCGCGAGCGTGGGAGAACCTCGCACGCCTCCAGGTGATCCGCGGCAGGTATCGCGAGGCGCTCGACAGCGCGCGCCGGGCGAACGACGCCGATCCGTCGGACGGCGACGCGCACGTGGATCTCGCGGCCGCGCTTTGCGGTCTCGGGGAGTTCGCGCATGCGTGGGAGGAAGTTCGCGCGGCGCGGCAACTGGGAGTCGAGCCTCCGGCCTCGCTGCTCGCGCGGTTGCCTGCGGAATGACAAAGGGCCGGCGGCGGCGCCACAGCGCGCACTGCCGCCGGCCCTCAGGTCCGGTAAACCCGCAGCGGCCTTAGTTCGATTCGGTGCAGCCGGTGCAGGAGTTCAGATAGCCGGCCGCATCCGACCGGCCGCAGGACGCATCGGCGCCCTTGCACGTGAGCGCGTCGAGAAGGTCGTCGCAGGAGCGCTGGCCGTCGCCGCCGCAACAGGCGCCGCCGACCCACTGGTCCTGGTGGTTCTTGTACCAGCCGGGCGTGCACGGCTTGCCCGCCGGAGAGGGCGAGGGGGACGGAGACGGAGACGGAGACGCCGCGAGGACGCTCGGCACGAGCAGAGAGCTCGTGCTTCCCGTCGCGGCGCCGCGGTACGCCTGGAGCCCCGCGACGAGTCCGACCGACAGTGCGATCAAAGTCAAGTTGAGCGCGATCTTCCTGTTCAGTTTCATTGATTCCCTTTCGTCCGCCGCGACTCGTCGTACCCGCCACGGGTAGCGCCGGACGCGTGCCGCGTCTATTCCGGTACGCGAACAGCCGCCCGGAAACCATCGCCAATAGGGTCATTCCGGTAGAGGGGGGGCCGAATTCCAATAAAAGGAAAACAGTGTCGCTAACGTCAACTACACAAAGGACTAATCGTCACAAATTCCGATGGCCCGACTTATGGGTGCACGGTACCTTCACGAGCACTCGCAAGAGGAGTGAATCGGTTCGATGTCGAACAAGAGATCTGGGGTCCGCTAAATCCTTAAGGAGGAATGATCGATGTCCAAGAAGCTTCTGACCAACCTGGCTCTGATCGGTCTCGCGCTCGCGGTCGTCGTGGGCGTCCAGGCGATGCGGGGCGCCAACACGGTGCAGGCGAGCGCGGATAAGGACTGCGTGTGTCACGCGGCCGGTCCCGACCCGACGCAGTACATCTGCATCCACCCGTCCGACGAGGCCGTCACAGACAACAGCAACGGCGGCCATCTGAACGAGGACTCGTCCCACGGTCCGCAGCATGCTCCGGACTTCCTCTGCGACACGTGCGCCGATTGCAACCCGCAGTCGAGCCCGTCGCCGAGCCCGAGCCCCTCGCCCAGCTCCTCGCCCAAGTAAGCTTCAGCCCGCCTCAGGATTCAAACGCCCGTCCCGGGATCGATTCCGATCCCCGGGACGGCGCGTGATCCGGCCCTCGCACGCCTCGCTTTGATACTCTCGCCGGCGCCGCGGCCGGCGCGGCTCGACGAGGTGCGGCCCCGTGCCCAGTGCCCTTGCCTCACTCGCGCTGCTCGCGGCGATGGCCTCCGCCGGAATGCAGTCCCTGCGCCGCGCGCGCGCCGGTCTGAGCCCGCTCGAGATCGTCGCCTACGGCGCGCCGCTCGGGATCGTCGTGTCGTCCCTCGTGATCCTGGTCCTCGCCTGCGCATTCGGATTGAGCGCCGGGCTCGTCGCAGCGGTCGGCGCCGGGGCGCTCGCGTGCGCCTGGGTGCTCGCCGCTCGCGGCGAGCCGCGGCAGGACGAGCGCCGGCCGGGCCGGGTCCTCACGCCGATCGCTCTCCTCGTCCTCGGGATGCTCGCCTTGCGCTGGGCGGTCCTCTGGAGCGGCGCGCTCACCCGGGGTTCGTCCGGTCTGACGGTGGGGTTCACGAACCTGTTCGGAGACTGGGCGCAGCACCTGGGCGACACCACCTCGTTCGCGTTCGGCCGGAATTTTCCACCGACCCACCCCCGCCTTCCCGGCTTGCCGTTCTCCTACCACTACCTCACGTCGATCACGGCGGCCGCGATGGTCGTGCTGGGATTGGATCCGATCCGGGCGCTTCCGTTGCAGAGCTTCGTGCTCTCAGTGCTCGTTCTTCTCGGTGTGTTCGCATTTGCGCGGCGCCTGACCGGCAGCTCCGACGTTGCGGCGCTCGCGGCCTGCCTGTTCTTCCTCGGAGGTGGATTCGGGTGGTGGCTGCCCCTCGCACAGGTGTTCCGCGAGCCCGGGGGCCTGGCGGCGTTTCTCCACCACCCCTGGAGCCAGACCGTCCAGGAGGCGGCGAACTTCCGGTGGCAGAACGTCTACTTCGCGCTGATCGGACCGCAGCGCTCCTGCCTCTACGGCTTCCCCCTGGGCCTGCTGTCACTCACCCTGCTGCTCGAGGGGATCGCCCGCAAGGCACTCGGGGTGTTCGTCGGCGCGGGGATCGTCGCCGGGCTCCTGCCGTTCGCCCACCTCGGGACGTTCCTCTCGCTGGTGCTGATCGTTCCGGCCGTGGCGCTGCTGTTCCCCTCGCGCGGGTGGATCGCGTTCGGCGCGGTCTGGGTCGCCGTCGCGACGCCGCAGATCCTCCTGCAGCAGGGGGGCGGAACGGGCGCGCTTCACGCGATGCGGTGGCAGGTCGGCTGGATCGCGCCGCCGGATTCCTGGGGGTGGTTCTGGCTGAAGAACCTCGGGGCGTTCCTGCCGGCGCTCGGCCTGGCGCTGCTCGACCGCGACCTCCTGGCCCCTCAGGTGCGCCGGTTCCTCGCCGGCTTCATGCCCGTTTTCGTGCTCGCGAACCTTGTCTCGTTCCAGCCCTGGGACTGGGACAACACGAAGGTCCTGGTCTGGTGGTACCTCGCATCGTGCGTCCTGGTCGCGGCGGTCCTCGCGAAGCTGTGGCGCGAGGTTCCGCACTGGCCGGCACGCGCGACGATCGGAGTCGTGCTGGCGACGATGCTCGGCGCCGGCGTGCTGCAGAACGTGGATCAGCTGATGGGGAACGACCGGCACCCCCTGCTGACCGCCGAGGAGGTCGCGCTGGCGGAGCGCGTTCGGAAGGAGACGGAGCCGCGCGCGATCTTCGCGGTCGGGATCCAGTCGAACCATCCGGTCCCGGTCCTGGCGGGGCGCCGGGTGATGATGAGCTATCCCGGCTGGCTCTGGAGCCAGGGGTTCGATTACGCCGAGCGCGAGCGCGACCTGAGGGCGATCCTCGCGCTCGCTCCGGACGCAACGGAGCGGATGGCGCGGTATCACGTCGACTACGTGGTGATCGGACCGACGGAGAAGGAGACGCTCGGGGCGGACCTCGCGGCGTACCGCGCGAGGTATCCCGTCGTCATCGAATCGGAGAGCTACGCCATCTTCGACGTTCGGGCGCCCCGCCCGCGCTAGCGCCAGGACTCGATCCACATCCGGTGCTCGAACCCGGCCCTGGTCAGGGGGATCGCGGTGTAGATCGGATAGAAGAAGACGAACGCGGCGACGATCGCGGCGAGGTAGGCCCCCGCGACCACGCGCGCGGCTCCGCCGCGCGAGGCCAACTCGTACAGGACGACCGCGACCGCGAACGTGCCGAACGTCGCGGCCGGAAGGAAGTGGTAGGCGAATGCGATCCGCGGCACGAGGGCCCAGGGGAGCCACTGGCCGAAGAAGCCGATCGCGAGCACCACCCAGGCCGGCTCTTGCCGCCGGATCCAGAGGTAGAGGACGGCGAGAACCGAGGGGATGAACGCCCAGTAGAGGATGGGATTCCCGTTCGCGTAGATGTTCGCGACCCCGTTCTCGTCGTTGAGGACGTGGTACCAGACGGGGCGCAGGGTCAACGGCCACTGCCACCAGCGCGACTGGTAGTTGTGCGTCGCGGTCAGGTGCGTGTGGTAGTAGAGGGTCTGCTTCTGCAGTTCGACGAACTTCGAGAGATCGTGCCCGGTCCAGAAGAACGGGATGTACGCCGCGAGGTACACGGCCACGGGCAGGGCGCCCAGCGCGAGCGGAATCCAGACGAGGTGGGCTCGGAGCCCCGCGGCGGTCGCGGGCAGGGCGCCAGGCGTGCGTGAGGCGCGCCAGAGCAACGCCGCGCGGATGAGGGTCACGAGGCCGATGAACGCGGCCGGGTACGCGGCGTTCCACTTCGTGGCGATCGCGAGGCCGAGGAGAGCCCCGGTGCGGAGCAGGGGACCCCGCACCCGCTCCGGGGGCGCGGTCAGGTAGTCGTAGAGCGACAGGAAGGCCCCCATCATGAAGACCGTGCCGAAGATATCCAGCATCCCCGTTCGCGACTGGACGACGTAGAGCCCGTCGGTCAGCAGGAGCCCTGCGGCAAGGGCCGCGACCGAGCGCTTGCGCGTGATCCTCAGGGCGAGAACGTAGAAGACCACGATCCCGACGGCGCCGAAGACCGCGCTCGCGAAGCGCCAGCCGTAGGGGGTGTCTCCCCAAAGCAGGATTCCGCCGGCGATCATCAAGACCCCGGCCGGGGGGTGATTCCAGGTATACGCCGTGTCCTTCCGCGGCGCGGTCGTGTCCCAGACGTACGCGTCGTGGTTACCGGCTACGTACTGGCCGGCGGTGTACGCGTGGTAGACCTCGTCGAAGATGTATCGCGGCGGGACTTCCAGCCGGATGGTCAGGAAGACGAGCGCCAGGGCGAACAGGATCCCGGGGAGGATGCTCGCCTGGAACGGGCCCGCCCCGCGGGTCGCGTCGGTCGCACCTGGGGGGAGCATCGCGGCGGAATATAGTCCCTGGACGGTTCGGGGACACAAGTCGCGCGCCGAGAGCCCCTTGCCGGATCCAGGGGGTCGGCGCCCCTCCCCGCGGGACCGATTCCATCGAGAGTCCGCCCAAATTTCGCCTTTTCGGCGGGCGGAGTTCCTCGTAAATTGAGAGGGCTTTCAAATCACTTTTTGGGGGCCCCGATGAGTCACGCCTGGCGGCGTGCGTGTGCTCGGCTGCCTGTTTTCTCGCTCCTCGCCTTCGCGCTGACGACTGCGGTGGCCTTCCAGGTTCGCCAGAAGGCGAGCCGGTTCGATGCCCTCGTGATCGAGGACTTCACGGCGACCCTCGACGTGGCGACGATGTCCGTCGACTCGCTCCTGCCGTCGGACCCGGCGCGAACCGGGTGGGACCGGTTCCGGGCGGCGTACGGGAATCAGTGGTCGGTCTCCCTCGACCGGCGCTCTGGGGCGCCCATGCTCGTCGAAGGGGACGGCATCCCCTGGATTCCCGGTACCGGCAATTCGTTGGCCTCCACGGTCCCCGTGAGCCTCGAGTCGCTCGAATCCTCGTTGCGAAGCTTCGTGACCCGGCACCATGCCATCCTGATGGCCGACGATTCGCAGCTCGTGTTGAACCGGGCGGCGTCCGGCCAGATCGGTCCCGACCTCTGGCAGGTAGTCTTCGACAGGATTGTCGCCGGCGTCCCCGTCGCCGGTGAGCGCTACCTGTTCGCGATCGGCCACGGCAACCTCATCCAGTTCGGTGCGCCCCGGTGGAGCCGCATCGACACGAGCCCGGTTCCCACGATCGACGCCGACGGGGCAATGACCCGTCTCGCCGCCTACATGGGGCTGACCCCGAGGGACGTGGTGAAGGTGCTCGACGGCGGCAGCCTCCTCTACGTTCCGCTCCGCGCGGGGGGGATCGCGGCTCCGGCCGGGCCCTACGCCGGCGTCGTGGGAGAAGGGTACGGGTCGACCCTGGCGTGGAGGGTCGCGCTACGCGTCGACGGCGATTCCGGGAACTGGACCGGGCTCGTGGACGCGCACTCGGGGGCGATCCTCGCTCTCTTCGACGACGTGCGTTACGCCCAGACGAAGGGCGGCGTCTATCCGGTGTCGGACGATCAGATTCCGCCCGACGGCGTCGAGCATGCCGGCTACCCGATGCCGTACGCGAACATCACGATCGGGGCGAGCGTCCTGACCACGAACTCGATCGGCGTGTTCTCCTGCGCCCCCGGAGGCTCGACGGCGACGACGACGCTCGCGGGTCCTTACGTCAAGGTGTCCGACACCTGCGGCCCGGTCTCCCAGTCGGTCACCTGCGGCGCCGACCTCGATCTCGGTGTGAGCAGCGGGATGGACTGCACGGTTCCGGCGGGCGCGAGCGCGGGGGACACGCACTCCTCGCGCACCAGCTTCTACCACCTGAACCGGATCGCCGAGCACGGGCGGACCTGGCTTCCGGCGAACGTCTGGCTGACCCAGCAGCTCACCGACAACATCGACCTGAACCAGACGTGCAACGCCTACTGGGACGGCGCGGCCGTCAATTTCTTCAAGTCGGGGAGCGGCTGCAACAACACCGGCGAGATCGCGGGCGTCTTTCTCCACGAGTGGGGGCACGGGCTCGACGAAAACGACGGCGGGGGATACGACAATCCGAGCGAGGCGTACGCGGACGTCACCGCGCTGATATCGACCCACGTCTCGTGCGTCGGCCGCGGGTTCTACCAGTCGGGCAACTGCAGCGGCTACGGCGACGCGTGCCTCAGCTGCACCGGCATCCGAGACCAGGACTGGAACATGCACGCCTCGCACACGCCCGCGACCCCCTCGGGATTCGTGTCGAGCAACTGCGGCACCGGCGGCGGCCCCTGCGGCAAGGAGCCGCATTGCGAGGGGTACGTCAGCGCCGAGACGATGTGGGATCTTGCGGTGCGCGATCTCCCGGCGGCGGGGCTCGACGCCGCGACCTCCTGGCAGCTCGCCGACAAGCTCTGGTACAAGTCGCGCAGCGGTTCCGGCGGCAACGCCTACAACTGCTCGCTGCCGAGCTCGGACGGCTGCGCGGCCACGTCGTGGTTCTCGAAGCTGCGCGCGGTGGACGACGACGACGGCAATCTCGCGAACGGCACGCCGCACGCCGCCGCGATCTTCGCCGCGTTCAACCGGCACAAGATCGCCTGCGGCGCCGCGGGCGATGCGTCGAACCAGAGCACCTCCGGCTGTCCCGCGCTGGTGGCGCCGGCGCTCACGATCGCCGCGGGCTCGGCCTCCGCGGTGCTCACGTGGACCGCGGTCCCGGGGGCCGCGTCTTACACGATCGTGAGGAACGACGCGGGGTGCGAAGCGGGATCGACGGCCGTCGCGACCGTCAACGCCCCCACGACCACCTTCACGGATACCGGTCTCGTCAACGGCTTCACCGAGTTCTACCACGTCTACGCCAACGGCTCGAATGCGGCGTGCGACGGTGCGCTGTCCAACTGCTCGCCCGCGACGCCGCAGCCGTTCGCCGGCACGGTGAGCCTCGATGCGTCGACGTACAGCTGCGACGGCACGATCGTCGTCACGGTGATCGACGCGAACATCGGCGGGCCGACGGCGACGGTGTCGCTCACGTCGACGAGCGAGCCCGGGGGCGAGACGGTCACGGTCACCCAGGTGGCGCCCGGCTCGGCGGATTACAACGGGACGATCGGCACGACCGCCAACGCTCCGGGGAACGACGGTCTGCTCTCGGTCGCCGACGGCAACGCGATCACCGCGACCTACGTCGACGCCGACGACGGCCAGGGTGGACACAACCTCACCCGCACGGCGGGGGCCACGGCGGATTGCGCGTTCCCGGTGATCTCGAGCGTGCAGTCGTCGAACGTCACGGGGGACTCGGCGCGGATCACCTGGTCGACCAACGAGGCGTCGACCACCGTCGTCCACTACGGGCTGACGCCGCCGCCCCGGACCACGTCGTCCAGCGCGGCCCGGGGCACGGCGCACACGAGTGATCTCCTGGGCCTGACGGAGTGCTCGACGTACGTGTATTCGGTCGAATCTGCCGACGCGGTGGGGAACAGCGCCGTCGACGACCACGGCGGTGCCTACTACACGTTCGAGACGGGCAAGAACGTGGTGCCGAGCTACGTCAGCACCGACGGCCCCGTGGCGATCCCGGACAACAACGTGGCCGGTGCGTCGAGCATCATCAACGTGCCGGACGCCAAGACCGTCCTCGACGTCAACGTCACCGTGAACATCACCCACACCTACGACGGCGACCTGGCGCTGTACCTGATCGCCCCGAACGGGACGCAGGTGACGCTGTCGAACCACCACGGCAGCGGCGGCCACAACTACACGAACACGACCTTCGACGACGAGGCGACGACGCCGATGTCCTCGGGGGCGCCGCCGTACACCGGCTCGTTCAAGCCCGACGCGCCGCTCTCCGTGGTCGACGGGATCAGCGCGGCGGGCGCGTGGAAGCTGAAGGTCGTGGACGGCGCGAGCGCCGACGTCGGCACCATCGACAGCTGGACGCTGACTCTGACCTTCCCGTCGACACCATGCGGGCCGCACGCGGCGTACCGATCGCACGCCCTGGTGGCCGACACCTGCTCCGCCGGCGGGCCCGGCAACGGCAACGGGGTGTGGGAGGCCGGCGAGCAGGTGCAGTTCAAGGTGAACGTCACCAATGACGGCACCGTCGCCCTCACGGATGTGACCGCGACCGTCGCGCCGACGACCACGGGCCTCACGATGGTCCAGGGCACGGCGAGCTACCCCGACCTCGCGGTCGGCGCCTCGACCGACTCGATCGCGCCGCACTTCACCGTCCAGCTCCCGCCGAGCCTGCCGTGCGGGACGGTGCTCGCCTTCCAGATGACCGTCGTCTCGGATCAAGGATCCTGGACGACGACCTTCAATCAGCAGACCGGCCAGTTGCTGAGCGTGCTGAACGAGGATTTCTCGGGAGGCATTCCCGGGACCTGGACGATCGTCGACGGCGGCAGCGGCGGCGGCGCGGCGTCGACGTGGACCACCTCGAATCCCGGCGCGCGGTCGTTCACCGCGCCGCTCGTGGCCCCCGTGGCGATCGTGGACAGCGACAACGCCGGCACGTCCGCCACGCAGGACGAGCAGATGATCACGCCCGTCCTCAACTACGTGTCGGCCACCTTGGTGACGCTCTCGTTCGATCAGTACTTCAACTGGTACAGCGGCGGCACGAGCGAGATCGCCGACGTGGACGTCAAGTCGTCGCTCACCGGCGGGGCCTGGGCGAACGTCCTGCGCCAGCAGAACGCCTCGAGCCCGAACCCCGACCACAAGGCGATCGACATCACCGCCAAGGCGGCGGGGGCGTCGGACGTCCAGATCCGCTTCCACTACTACCAGGCGAACTACGAGTGGTGGTGGGAGGTCGACAACGTCAGGGTCGACTTCACCGCGCCGTCCGGATGCGACCAGAACGTCTGCCAGGCGCCAGGATGCGCCAGCGCTCCGGACGGGACGAGCTGCGACGACGGGAACCCGTGCACGGTGGGCGATGCCTGTCTCGCCGAGTCCTGCAACCCCGGGGTCCTTACGCCGCCCCCGGAGGTCTCGGGGATCACGATCGGCGGCTCCGCTCCGACCACGCTCTCGTGGACAGGACAGGGGGCCGGCACGGTCTACGACGTCGCCTCGTCCACCCTCTCGGCGCTCCACGCGAGCGGGATCGGCTCGGCGGCGTGTCTGTCGAACGATCAGCCGGCGACCTCGTTCGTCGATTCCGCCGCGGTCCCGGCCGGCGACGGCGTCTATTACCTGGTCCGCGCGCAAAGCGCGTGCGGAACGGGCACTTACGGCGGCGGAACCGATCCCGGCTCGCGCGATTCGGGAATAACTGCCGCCTGCCCATAGATTCCCGTAAGGACTTTGCCGGGGCCGCCCGAAAATCGCGTTCGGGCAGGCTCGGACGGAGTAACACAGGAACGGAGCTCCGTGATAGCATCGTCACCCCGTCACGGAGGACTCCGATGAGTCGTCGAAGGATAAGCTCTCTAAAGAAACAGTTACGCGCCATCAAGCGTGCCGTCGCCGACATAGAGAAGACATTCGCGCAGGTCGCCGTGCGCGCCCGGCGCGCGGAGAGGCTAGCCGCGCGTGCGAGCGCCGCCCGGGGGCGCCGCAAGCTCAGAATCACGCCGAAGCGCCGAGCTCAGCTCAAGCTTCAGGGCGCCTACATGGGCTTCATGCGCCAGCTCGGGCCGCGCCACAAAGCCCAGGCCAAGGCGGTCAAGGAGAGAAAGGGCTTCATGGCAGCCATCGCTCTCGCCCGGAAGCTGGCCGGCCGCTGATTGGGGACATTCCGCTCCTACCCGCGATAACTCCCGTGGGCGCACGGGCGGCGCGCACGCGCGCCCTCGGGAGTTATCGCGGGTAAAAGCAGAATGTCCCCAACCACACTCCGTCCCTGGGCGGTGCTGGTGCTGGTTCTGGCGGTGACCGCCGCCGTCCGGTGGCGGTGGCTCGACGTCCCGCTGGAGCGCGACGAAGGGGAGTACGCGTACGCCGGGCAGCTACTCCTGGACGGCGTGCCGCCGTACGGCGCCGCTTACAACATGAAGTTCCCCGGGACCTACGTCGCCTACGCGGCGATCCTCGGGGTGTTCGGCCAGACGGCACACGCGGTTCATCTCGGATTGCTCATCGTGAACGGCGCCGCGATCGTGCTCGTCTTCCTGCTCGGGCGGCGGCTCCACGGGGACGTCGCGGCCGCAGCCGCGGCGCTGTTCTACGCGATCCTGTCGATCGGACCCGCCACTCTCGGGATGGCGGCGCACGCCACGCAGTTCCTCGTGCCGCCCGTTCTGGCCGGATTCCTCCTGCTTCTCCGCGAGGGCGAGTCGCGGCGCTTCGAGCCGGCCGCGGCGGGCATCTGCTTCGGGCTCGCGATCCTCGCGAAGCAGCCGGCGATCGCGTTCCTCGCGCTCGGGCTGCTGCTGGCCTACCGCCGGCGCCGCTCGATCCGAGACGCCGGGCTCGTCGCGGCCGGGGCGGTCGCACCGCTCGTCCTGACCGCTGCCTGGCTCTGGATGTCGGGTGTCTTCGACCGCTTCTGGTTCTGGACGATCCGTTACGCCTCGGCCTACGCCACCGAGGTCACACTCGCCCTGGGATGGGATCGGCTCTCGAGCAATTTCGGGACGGTTCTCAAGGACCACGCCGTCCTCTGGGCGCTCGCGGGCGCCGGCCTTGTCCTATCGGTGCTCAGGCGGCGCGTGGCACCGCACGGAGCGTTCCTGGCGTGGCTGGCGGTCTTCTCGTTCCTGTCGACCTGCCCGGGCCTTTTCTTCCGGCCGCACTACTTCGTCGCGATGCTTCCCGCCGCGGCGCTGCTGTCCGCCACGGCGGCGGCCGTGGCGATCGAGGCGATCGCGACGCGCGCGCCCGCGCTTCCAAAGGGCGCGATCGCCGCGGTCGTCCTCCTCGGACTCTCCGCGGCGACGACGTGGGGGCAAGCCGAGTTCCTCCCCGGCACCGAGCCCGCCCGGGTTTCCTTCGGGCGCTACCGCGGCAACCCGTTCTCGGAGGCGCCGGCCATCGCCCGGTACGTGGAGGAGCGCACGCGCCCCGACGACAGGATCGCGATCGTCGGATCCGAGCCGGAGATCTACTTCTACGCCCACCGCCGCTCGGCAACGGGATACATCTACACGTACGCGCTCATGGAGAACCAGCCGTTCGCCGAGACGATGCGGCGGGAGATGATCGCGGAGATCGAGGCCGCGAAGCCCGCGTATCTGATCGTCGTGACGAACAAGTACTCCTGGCTGAAGCATCCCGACTCCTCGACGGCGATCTTCGACTGGGTGCGCGAGTACATGAACGCGCAGTACACCGTCGAGGCGCTGCTGCGGCACACCGGAACCGCCGAGTCGGAGGCCATCTGGAGCCCGCGCGAGGGGAACCTCGGCGACGTCGGCCCCGAATCGGTGGTCATCGCGCGGCGCCTTCCGTGACCGTCGCACGGACGCAAGCAGCACCCGCGCGCATCGCGGCGGCGGCGCTGGCGATCATCACGGCGCTCGTGTTCTGGCGGCACCTCCCGGGGTCGTTCATCTCGTACGACGACGGGGAGTACGTGGTCTCCAACGCGGAGGTGGGACGCGGTCTCGATCCCGGCTCGATCGCGTGGGCGTTCACGACGACCCGAGCCGCGAACTGGCACCCCGTGACGTGGCTGTCTCACATGCTCGACGTGCAGTTGTTCGGTCTCGACGCGCGGAAGCATCACGCGACGAGCCTCTTGCTCCACGCCGCGAACGCCGGCCTCCTTCTCCTGGTTCTCTTCCGGCTGACCGGGACGCTCGGTCCGAGCGCGCTGACGGCGGGGCTGTTCGCGCTCCACCCGCTCCACGTGGAGTCGTTCTCGTGGGTGGCGGAGCGGAAGGATGTCCTGAGCACGTTTTTCGGGCTGCTGACACTCGCGGTCTGGCTGCGCTACGTCCGGTCGAAGAGCCCCGGCGCGCTGGCGGCCGTCCTCGCGCTCTACGCGCTCTCGCTCATGTCCAAGTCGATGCTCGTCACGCTCCCGTTCGTGCTCGTTCTTCTCGACATCTGGCCCCTCCGGCGGATCGACGTTGCGGGTCCGGGCCGTTGGGGCGAGCTGAGGTCGAGCCTCGCCGAGAAGGCGCCCCTGCTGCCGCTCTCCGCGGCGTCGTGTGTCATGACCTGGATCGCCCAGTCGCGCGGCGGGACGATGGCGCCGCTCCCGTTCACCGAGCGTCTCGCCAACGCCGTCACGTCGTACGTCGGCTACCTAGGGAGGATGGTCTGGCCGTCGTCGCTGTGCATCTTCTACCCGCACCGGCATCCCGGGCTGCTGACGGTTTCCACGGCGGGCGCCGCAGTGGTCATCGCCGGGATCTCGGTCGTGGCGCTCCGGAGCATCCGGACGCACCCGTGGCTCGGCATCGGCTGGCTCTGGTACCTGGTCACGCTCGTGCCCGTGATCGGGCTCGTGCAGGTCGGCGGTCAGGCGATGGCGGACCGGTACACCTACGTTCCGCTCGTCGGCGTGTTCGTGGCGATCGTCTGGGAGTGCGCCGCCCACCTACCGGCCACCCGGCCGGCCCGCGTCGCGGCCGCCGCGCTGTCCGTCGCGGTGCTCGTCGCGCTCGCCGTCGTCGCGCGCGCCCAGCAGCGCACCTGGTCCGACACGGAGACGCTGTTCCGCCACGCGCTCGCGGTGACGTCGGACAACTGGCTGGCGCACGGCAATCTCGGGATCATCCTCCTCAATCAGGGAAAGACCGCGGAAGCCGAGGAGCACCTCACCGAGGCGATTCGAATCTTCCCGCACTACGCCGGGGCGCACTACAACCTCGCGCTCGCGCGCGCCCGCGAAGGCCGGAGCGACGAAGCGGCCGCCGGATTCCGGCGCGCGCTCGCGATCGACCCCCGCATGTCGCAGGCTCACAACAACCTGGCCGCGTTGCTCGCCGGGGAGGGCCGGATCGACGAGGCCCTCGCCGAGCTCGACGCCGCGCTCGCGATCGACCCGTCCTCGGAGAACGCCTGGTTCAACCTGGGGAACATCCTGTCGAGCGCCGGCCGCCAAGACGAGGCGGTGGCCCGGTTCCGCGCGGGCCTCGAACTACACCCCGAATCCGCGAAGCTTCACAACGGGCTGGGCCTGGCCCTGGCACGGAGCGGGCGCATGGCCGAGGCGCTCGCGGAGTTCGAGACGGCCGCCCGGCTCGACCCGGGCTTCGCGGAGGCCCGGACCAACATGGAGAAGGCCCGGGCCGCGCTGTCTAGTTCGAGGCCTTAGTGGTGGTCTTCGCGAGCTCCGCGTCGATCACCGCCTTGAACTGCTCGTACGGCTGCGCCCCGTTGACGAAGTGGCCGTTGATGAACGAGGCGGGCGTCCCGTTCGCGCCGGCGTCCATCGCCTCCTTGGCCTCGGCATCGATCGCGGCCTTGTAGGTGTGGTTGTCGAGGTCGCTGGTGAACTTCTTCATGTCGAGGCCCAGCGACTGCGCGATCTCCATGATCTTGTCGCGCGAGAACTGCCCGTTGGTCGCCATCAGCTTCTCGGTCATTTCGTGGAACTTGCCCTGGGCCTTGGCGGCCTGCGCGGCCTCCGCGCCGATCATGGCGTGGTCGTGGAACGGGAGCGGGTGCATCTTGTAGACGATCCGCACGTCGTTCGGGTAGGCCTTCAGGATCTGCTCGAGAGTCGGGCTCACCCGCACGCAGAACGGGCACTGGTAGTCGAAGTAGTGCAGGATCGTCACCTTCGCGTTCGCGGGGCCCTTGAACGGCGCGTCGCCCGCCTTCAGGTCGTAGATCTTGTTCGGGTCGGGCCCCGGCTGAACGGGCTTCGGATACGTGGTCTCGCTGATGTTCCTTCCCGTCTTGAAGGCGGGGCGGTTCCCGGCCTTCGCCCAGCCGAGTTCCTCGTCGATCGTGTCTTTCAGGTTCGCGTACGGCTTCGCGCCGTTCAGGAACCGGCCGTTGATGAACGTGACCGGCGTTCCCGTTGCGCCGATGTCCTCGACCTCCTTGGCTTCGGCCTGGATGCCCGGCAGGTACGTGTGCGCGTCGAGGTCCTTCGTGAACTTGTCGACGTCCAGCCCGATCTCCTTGGCCAGGGCGACGAACTTGTCACGCGTCAGGTTGGTCTGGTTCTCGTAGAGCTTCTTGTGCATCTCGAAGAACTTCCCTTGGGCGTTCGCCGCCATCGCCGCCTCGGCCGCCGGGAGCGCGTTGGGGTGGATGGAGAGCGGGTGCATCTTGATGGTGATGCGGACGTCCTTCGGATAGTCCTTCGTGACCTGCTCGATCGTCGGCAGGAACTTCTGGCAGAACGGGCACTGGTAGTCGAGATACACGATCATCGGGATCTTGGCGTTTTCGGGCCCGATCGCCGGGGCCTTGCCCGGCGTCATCGCGAACTGGACGTACCGCCAGGGCGGGCTCAGCACGGTCTTGACGATCTCGTCGCGGCTCTTCCCTTGCTTCGCCAGGTCGATGACCTGGCCGCCGATCCCCGTGCTGCGCGTGCAGTTCGGATCGTCACGTCGGCAGACCGCGAGCTTCATCCCGCATCCGCAGTCGCAGCTGTTCTCGTTGAGGAGCGCGGCCGCCAGCTTCTTCTGATCGGCGTTGAGGCCGCTGAAATCGAGCTTGGTCATCGCGTCCGGCTCGACCGGGCCCGGGGGCGGGGACGGCTTGGCGGCCGCAGGCGCGGGCGCGGGCGCGGCGGGTGCCGCCGGCGCCGCCGGATTGGCGGCAGCGCCCTTGTCGTCGGCGCGAACGCCGCCGGCGAGGAAGACGAGAATGAGGGTCAAGACGCCGGCGGCGGACACCGCCGCGGCGATAGCGCGAGAGGCGATTTTGTTTGTCATAGCCTCTCTTGATACTCGAAAGCCGAGGATCGCGCAACCCGGACCGGCCCGCGCCGGTCCGGGATTTCCGATACTCCTAGCCGGGGCAGGCGTTCGTGTTCGGGCGCGAGTTTCCGCTCGAGTCCTTGCCGAGGGTGCCCTCGGTCCCGCCGCTGACGCTCGTGACCAGGTAATAGAAGAGCGCGCCGGAGGCCGGATTCGTGGGGTCGGTCCAGGTGGTCGTCGTGAGCCCCGAGGCGGCGCAGGTCTGGTTGTAGGTGAACTGCGCCCCGGAGGCGACGTTCCCGCGGTAGACGTTGTAGCTGGAGGCACCCGTGGTCGCGTCCCAGGCCATCTGCTTGCCCGGGTTGAAGCGCACCGACTGGACCTCCGGGAGAAGGACGTGCAGGGCCCACGGCTCGGCCGCGGTCACGCTATCGTCGCTGCGGAAGTACACCAGTCCGCCGCCCTCGGTTATGTCGGCGGGGTTCGACGAGAGCGCGCCGGGCGCACCGTCGAACACCATCGACGTTCCGGCGTTCGTCCCGTCCGTGCTCCAGAGCTCGCGGCCGTGGACGCCGTCGTCGGCGGAGAAGTAGAGCAGCCCCTCGACCGGCGCCAACTCCTGAGGCGTGGACGAGGCGGCGCCCGGGCTGACGTCGGCGACCTCCGCCGCGAGCGTCGATCCGGCGACGTACTTCCAGAGCTCGGTTCCGGTGGTGCCGTCGTTCGCGGAGAAGAAGAGCGTGTTCCCGACGACCCGGAACGTCGTGGGATCGGACGAGGCGGTCCCGGGGTGGATGTCGTCGACAAGGACCGTGCCCGCGGCGGTCCCGTCGCTCCTCCACAGCTCGGCGCCGGCGCTCGCGGTGGTGGCCTTGAAGTAAAGCTGGCCGTTGAACGCCGTCAGCTCCGTCGGGCTCGATGCGGCCGTTCCCGCGTTGATGTCCTTGACCAACACCGTGCCCGCGGCGGTCCCGTCCGTCTTCCACAGCTCGCGGCCGACGATGCCGTCGTCCGCGGCGAAGAAGAGCGTGCCGTTCACCGCGGTGACGGCCCACGGATTGGAACCCAGCGCCGCTGCCGCGATGTCCTTCACCATCACGGTGCCGGCCGCGGTTCCGTCGGACTTCCACAGCTCGCGGCCGTTCACGCCGTTGTCGGCGGTGAAGTACAGCAGCGAGCCGACGGCCACCAGCGAGGTTGGCGTCGACGCCGCATTCCCGGGGTTGATGTCCTTGACCAGCACCGTTCCGGGGTCGGTCCCGTCGCTCTTCCACAGCTCGACGCCCGAGTTGCCGTCCGAGGCGGTGAAGAAGAGGGTGTTCCCGACCGCCGTGAGCGACGACGGGCTCGACGAGACGCCGTACAAGGGCTGGATGTCCTTCACGAGGACGGTGCCCGCGGTCGTGCCGTCGCTCTTCCACAGCTCGGCGCCGTGCGGGTCGTCGAGCGCCATGAAGAAGAGCGTGTTTCCGACCGCGGTGAGCGACGTCGGGGACGAGGCGTTCGGGCCCGTCCGGATGTCCTTCACGAGGTAGGTCCCGGCGGACGTGCCGTCGCTTCGCCACAGCTCCGCGCCGTTGATGCCGTCGTCCGCGGAGAAGTAGCTCACGCCGTTGATCCAGACGATACCGCTGGGGTCCGACGGCGCCGTCGTCCCGGACCGGATGTCCCGGACGAGGACCGTGCCGGCGGTGGTCCCGGTGCTGGAGTACAGCTCGGCCCCGATGAGCCCGTTGTCGGCCGCGAAGAAGAGCTTTCCACCGACCACGCTGAGCCCGCTGGGGGAGGACGACCCTATCGAGTCGATGTCGTCCACCAGGACCGTGCCGGCCGGCGTGCCGTCGGACTTCCACAACTCGATCCCGTGCACGCCGTCGTCGGCGCTGAAGAACACGGCCGCGCCGTATACGGTCAGCCCTGCGGGATTCGACGAGAGGCTCCCCGGGTTGATGTCGGCGACGCGAACGGTGCCGGCGGTCGTGCCGTCGGATTTCCACAGCTCGATTCCGGTGGTGCCGTCATTGGCCGTGAAGACGAGCGTCGAGCCGACCACGCGGAAGCTCGACGGATCGCCCGAGGTGGACCCCGGGTGAATGTCGCTGACCAGAACGGTCCCGGCATCCGTGCCGTCGGACTTCCACAGCTCGGCGCCGTTGGCCGCGGTGGTCGCCTTGAAGTACAGCTTGCCGTTGAAGGCGGTCAGCTCCTTCGGATCGGAGGTTCCGGTCCCGGCGTTGATGTCCTTCACGCGGACCGTGCCGGCGGCGGTTCCGTCGGTCTTCCACAGCTCGCGGCCGACGACGTTGTCATCCGCGGCGAAGTAGAGCGTCCCATTCACGTTGGTGACTTGCCACGGGTTGGAGCTCAGCGCCCCGAGCGCGATGTCCTTCACCATGTACGTGCCGGCGGCCGTGCCGTCGGACTTCCACAGCTCGCGGCCGTTCACGCCGTCGTCCGCGGTGAAGTAGAGCAGCGTGCCGACTGCGGCGAGGCACGTCGGGGTCGACGCCGCGTTTCCGGGATTGATGTCCTTGACCAGGACCGTGCCCGCCGTGCTGCCGTCGCTCTTCCAGAGCTCCACCCCGGAGGTCCCGTCGGACGCGGTGAAGAAAAGCGTGTTTCCGACCGCGGTCAGCGAGGACGGGCTCGAGGACACGCCATAGAGCGGCTGGATGTCCTTGACCAGTACCGTTCCCGCGGCCGTACCGTCGCTCTTCCAGAGCTCGGCGCCGTGCGGGTCGTCGTAGGCCATGAAGAACAGCGTGTTCCCGACGGCCGTCAGCGATGTCGGGGACGACGCCGCAGGGCCGGTGCGAATGTCCTTGACCATGTACGTGCCGGACGCGGTTCCGTCGCTGCGCCACAGCTCGGCGCCGTTGACGCCGTCGTCGGCGGCAAAATACGCAATTCCACCGACGTCCGTGCTCGCCGTTGGGTTCGATCCGTACTGGATCGTGTTGACGTCGCGGATCTCGAAGGGCGCGTCGGCCCGGGACGCCGCGACCGCAAGCAGTGCGAGGGAAGCGCTGAACATGGTGAGTCGCGCCATCCGGCGACTCACCCCGAGAATTCGGCTTGGCGCACATCCCATCAGAGACCTCCCGCGTCCTACCACGGACGGCCCCCCCGGACCGCGAATGTCCACGTTCGCGAACTTCACTAGTCGGGCTGATCAAGTTGGCAAGCCGGATGCCACGCGGGGTAGCAACGTCGGCGTGGCGTTTCTTCGGCTCGGACCCATACAGCAGCGGGATCGGGTTACATTTCGCGTACCGCACGCCGCAGCGTCGTAGTGGCCCCCGCACCTCGAGTAAGCCCTGCGGCCGAACTACGGTGTTCTTCTTACCTATGCGGCAGGTTTTTCCCTGGATGGGGTGCGGTCTCAGAGCGACGCCGAGGGTGGTAGATTCAGGGAGTTGCGTCCATTTGCCGGAGTCTCACGTGAGCCATCGCCGTTTGCCGACCTCCCTGATGTTCGCTGCGCTATCCGTGGTGCTCGTCGGGCTTCTGGGGTGTCCACTCGCGACGACCCCCCCCGTGACGACCGCGTCAGTTGCGCAAGCTCCGCGCGCGACACCCGCACCGGTCGCTCCCGTGCCGCCGGTCGAGCCTGCCGACGAGCACGCCGGCGAGCCCACCCGCGAGCACGCGTCGCATCCGCTGATCGCCTCGACGTCGCCGGATCACTATCGATTCAGTCCGATTTACAACGGCGAGGTGTGGGACTTCGGGAAGCACGACGTGCCCGAGCACGGAGCCAACGGATGGACGTACGAGATCCGCTTCTGGAACTCCAGCAAGCAGCCGGTCCGCGTGAGCGGATTCCAATTCTCCGCCGCCCCTGATCCGGGCCACATGTACGGATGGCAGCTTGTCACGGGCGACACGCTCTACGTCGACAACGACACGCCGCGGGCCGCATCGGAGACGATCGAGCTGAAGCCCGAGGAGTTCTTCCGGATCAGCGTGAACTTCGGGTACGACCGGCACACGGCGCCGGCGGACTACGTGGCCACGCTCCGCGTTCAGTGCGATCCCGGCGGTCCGTTCGAGATCAAGGTGCACGCGTCACTCGTCGCACCGGCGCCCGCGCCTCCCGCTCCGGGGACTGCACTCAATCCCCACTGACTCTGACCCCCGGACCGAGCCGAGCGATCGGGCTGGCACACCGGAGATGGGTACCAGCTGTCCGTGAGTCTCCATTCAACGCCGTACAGATAACCGCAACTAATTACAATAACTGTTGCAACACGGATATCGCAGTCGACACGCCCTATTCCCACCAATGTACTCGCCTTGATTCCGTCACGTTTCCGATTCAAAATCGGCAGTTCGAATTCTTTGACGAACCGGCGGACCGTCGGTATCCTCTGCACATTCGGGGTATTCATTGCGGGTCGGCCCAATGGAGAGTTTCCGCGTTGACGGCACTGCGCACATGCGGCGAGGGCGCCCGATCGCTCGTCCATTGGCTGGAACTGGGAGGTGACGGGTGAACCCTCGATCGAGAAGTAGTCGCGATTGACACGTCGGTCGAGGACCTGTCGGCGGAGTCCCATCCGTCGCCGACCGACAGGAGACTCGGCTGCATGCACGCGGCGGAGGACCGACGAACGGCCGCGCCGCGGAAGAAAGGACCAGGGGCATGAGGAGTTCAGTCACGAAGCATCTTTGCCGTTGGGCGCTGTGTAGCGTCGCCCTCGCCGTGTCGGTCGTCGCCGGCACGACCGCGTGGGCGCACATCGATCCTCCGGGGGCATCGCAGAGCGGTGCCGGTCAGCGGATCGGGTTGTTCACCGATTCGACCTGTTCCACATCGCTGCCCGGACCAATCCTCAGCTGTCAGACCATCTACGTGAGGACAACCCTCGTCTGGACCGGTGGCGTGGGCTCGTCGTTCGAGCAGGGGGCCTGGACCCTGCAATCCAACAACGGCGTCGATCCGCCGAATACCTTCGCAGATCTGATCGCCGCGCAAGGCGGCCCGGTTCCATGCGTCGCCAACCCGGCAACCTCGACCAACGACCCCAGTCTTCCCGGTGGCCGCGGCCTCTGCGCCGGCAAGGCCTCCGAGTTCGCGTCGCAGTGCGTTCCGTACACGCCCACGGCCGGCGACATCGCCCAGGGTGGCGCCACGATCGAGGCCCTCTGGGGGAACGCGAATCCGAGCAATGCGGGCACGGGCTACACGCACCGGTCGACCAATGACAACGCCGGCGCGAGCGCGACGGCATCGGAGTTCGTGCCGATCACGAGTTGCCCGCTCGATCAGTGCAACGTGGGATGCGTGGTCACGGCCGGCGTTGCGGCCTGCACATTCGCGCCTGACAGCACCGCGTGCGACAGCACGCCGGACATTCCGGGCGACTGCCGCACCCCGGGCTGCGAGTCGGGCGTCTGCGTCGCGACCCACATTCCTGAACCCGACAGCACGGCCTGCACGACGGTCGCGGACATTCCTGGCGACTGCAAGACCCCAGGGTGCGAGAGCGGCGTATGCGTGGCCGCGCACATCCCGGAGCCGGACAGCACCGCCTGCACGACGGTCGCGGACATTCCTGGCGACTGCAAGACCCCGGGGTGCGAGAGCGGCGTATGCGTGGCCGCGCACATTCCGGAGCCGGACAGCACCGTCTGCACGACCACTCCGGACATCCCGGGCGATTGCCGGACGCCGGGTTGTGAAGCGGGCGTATGCGTCGCGACCCACCTGCCCGAGCCCGACAGCACGGTCTGCACCACCGCCCCGGACCTCCCGGGCGATTGCAAGACGCCGGGATGCGAGGCGGGCGTTTGTGTCTCGGCTCACATCCCCGAGCCGGACAGCACGGTTTGTACCTTCGTTGGCGCCGTTGTGGACGATTGCCGGACGCCGGGGTGCGAATCGGGCGTCTGTATCGCGACACACGTCGCGAAGCCGGACAGCACGCCGTGCTCGTCGGTCGCGGACATCCCCGGCGACTGCAAGACTCCGGGGTGCGAGAGCGGCGTCTGCGTAGCGACTCACATCAACGAGCCGGACAGCACGGCTTGCACGACCACGGCCGACATCCCCGGCGACTGCAAGACCCCCGGGTGCGAGTCGGGCGTCTGCGTCGCGACTCACATTCCTGAGCCGGACAGCACGGCTTGCACGAC
>Ga0306926_10000154_pt1 | contig 55713 bp, 58 predicted proteins | sample flu12Cox44000178_FD_203759 | JGI IMG/M metagenome (GOLD analysis project Ga0306926, IMG submission 203759) | Lab enrichment of tropical soil microbial communities from Luquillo Experimental Forest, Puerto Rico - flux8day.12C.oxic.44.000.178 (v2)... | ecosystem: Environmental > Terrestrial >... | reverse complement strand
TCATGGTGTGTTCCCTTCCTACGGGTGGGTGACGTCGACATCACCCGCATACCATGACCGCTCGTGTTCAACGCGATTCTATGAATTCGCGCTCAACCGAATTTGCAGAACCTTCCGCACACTATCGGTTGCCTGGCGTGTTGTACGGGGCGGGCTCCCCACCGGGGTTGCCGTGTCGAACATTGGACCCGCCTCCTGCCACCTTCTTGGTTTCCAACGGTGAGAGGGCGATCATTAACGGCAATGGCCCCGAGGGACCTTTTCGGCCGGTTGCCGGATGCTTATCCACGGTGATCTCCTTTCTGCTATGCTGAAGTTGCGCCGGACCCTTCGAGGACGCGATTGAGGGCGTGACGTCGGGGAACGAGCGCGGGAAGAGTGCAGTCTCTGGCGGGGGTCCCGCTATGAGACCCGTCTAAATTTTTCTAAATTTTTCCAAACTGCTTCAAAACGCCGTCAATCGTCGAGTGCGCGAATTCATCGACAGTGGCGCAGGCTAGGAGGTCGCCGGCAGTTGACTTGCCGTGAACCCGGATTTCGAAATTGCGCGCGTAATAAGCGTCTTCGATGCGGCGATAGACCTACCCGCGGGTCAGCCCGTCTTCGGGCGTCCGGGAGTCGAAGGCATAACCTCGCGCCCGCGTCAGGACAGGTCCAATAACGACGTGCATCGCGGCTTCCCCTGTGTAATCAGAAGACCCGGGCTGCAGTCGATCGATCGCGGAGCCAGACTTCGGCCTCGTGACCCGCCTGCACGGCATCGCGCGCCGCGTCGACCGCGTCGAGCAGCGCCCGGTGCTTGTCGAGATAGGCGCCATCAACCTATTGCCGAGCGTGACCTCCCATCTCGGCTCCCGGCCGCGGGGGCAGACTTGAGACCGCATCGCGAACATTGTTTTGCCTCCTTTCTAAATTTTCCAAACGTGCTCTAAAAGGTTCGCGCAAGCGCGGAGTGCCGGGTCACACAGCGACGGCGGCGGAGCCGCTCATCGAATAGTGGCTCAGCCCGACATTTTCCGGTTCGTAGATGAGAAACTCTTCGACCTTGCCCCCGGCGGTAGTCGTAAAGTGGATTGTCTGAGGAGTGGGTCTCTGCACGACCGGAGTCATGGGAACAACGACACTGCCGCCGGTCACCTTGTCGAGGTCCTCGGCCGAGAGCTCCGTGCCGACCAGTTCCGGGGTCTGCTCGACAGCCGGCATGACACAGATCCTCTGCAGTCTCCGTGAACGGTTCATCATCCTCCTCCAAAGGTCAGTGGTTGGGGCGAAGCTCGCGCTCTTCACCAAGGTTGGGGGTCGGGCCACTGAAAAGCGTGGATCGCGATCAGCGAAGGCGGGGGAGGGGCAGCGTGGGGCTGCCGCCCGATACCTGGTTCGCTTCTGCAGGCGTGAGCACGACGGGCTGCGGCACGCGCCGCGAAAAACCATGGCGCTCGATTGCTGGATTCTGATCCATAGTCGATCTCCTCGAGTTGGATGTTGCAACTGCGCCGACTCCGTCAGGGTGCGGTGAGGCCGTGACCTTTCTGGTCGGGCGCGCGAAAGATGAGGCTGCGAGCGATGCGGGCTCTATGAGATCGGCCCAAATTCTTCCAAATTATTTCCAAAGGAATTCCAAAGCCGGCCCATCGTCGGGCCGGCTCTCTGCGAACATGTGTGCTATATTGTTGTTGCTATGGCGCGTGCGGGTCTGGCCTGACAACGAGCGCATGGACGAGTTCGGTTCCGCTGACATTCTCCTGTTTGAGGGCTTCCGCCTCGATCACCGTGGCGGTTGTCTCTTCCGGTTGGATCAGGCGGGGTGGGGGAGCCGGTACCGCTCGGCAGCCGCGGGCTCGATCTGCCGGGCCTGCCGATCGAGCGGAAGGGAGAGCAGATTTCGAAAGCGGCGATCATAGAGGCTGTCTAGCCGGGAAGGATGGTCGAGGAAGCCAATCAAAACGTCCAGATCTCGAAGCTGCGCCAAATCCTCGATCAGAACCGACCGCAAAGCAGCTGGATTCACACGGCGACCGGATACGGCCATCGCTTTACGGCTGACGTAATGCGGGTCGATCTCCGGCGCCGCCGGAGACCTTCCCGCCTTTAGGACAGGTCTAGAACACGCCGGCTCCTTGAGATGATCACTCTGCTCGCCCAGCCGGCTGTGGAAGCGACTTCGCCAACGCATGGCGCTGAGTGGCTGAGTTGCTATGCATGATCGATCTCCTCTACGATTTGGTGGGGTCATCCTTCGTCGCCGGAATGGCGGCTTGCGCCCGATCACTCTGTTCTGGCGGAGGGCCTGTTTTCTCCTGGGGGGAGCGGTTGCGGGTTCATACCGCCCGCTACCTGCTTCGTTTTTGACCGCGTGAGCACGATGGGCTGAGGCTGGTCTCCAGCCTCTCGATCCATTTCGCCCTTTGACATCGGTGGAATCTCCTCTGCGACTTCGTGAATCATCCCGGACCGCAGGACGGCGGTGTGCATGACCGGGTTCGCAGTCACACTCAATCCAGTTCTCTGCAGGGAGGCAGCGGTTGGGGGTTTAGTCCCCCTGCCACCTGCTTCGCGTCCTCCGACGTCAGCACGATGGGCGGCGGCAGGGGCCAAGAATCGCCTTTGCGGTCGGTTGCTGGCTTCTTTTCCATGGTCGATCTCTTCGGGGGATGTTGGAGTTGAACCGACCCCACAAGAGCACGGCGTTGCATGTCCTCGGGGATCGCGCCCGAAATATGCGGCGTCCGGCGGCGGGGCTGCTATGAGAGTGGTCCAAATTCTTCCAAATCGCCCCAAAAAAACCTAAAAGCCGCGCGGCATCGACAGCCACCGGATTAAATTTGCCGACTGTGAAGCCGCTCACATCCGAACCGGGCTGAACGCCGTATTTTGAACCGTGCTTATGGCTGCGAGAGGAGCGAGAGCATGGACGGATGCGGCTTGGCTGATATTCTCCTTTTCGAAGGCTTCCGGTTCGATCCGTGCGGCGGCGGCCTGTTCCGGTTGGATAAGGCGGGGATCGCGGCACCGGTCGCGCTTGGTTCCCGTGCCCTTGAGCTGCTCGGACTACTGGTCACGCGGAGGGGCGAGCTCGTCTCGAAAGACGCGATCATGGAGGCTGTCTGGCCGAGAAGGGTGGTCGAGGAAGCCAACCTAAACGTCCAGATTTCAAAGCTGCGCCACATCCTTGATCAGCACCGGGAAGAGGGTAGCTGCATCCACACGGTACCTGGGCGCGGCTATTGCTTTGTTGCACCGGTGACCCGGCCCGAGGCCAATGGGCACTCCGCTATCCCGGCCATTTCCCAAAGTAGGGAGCTGGGACGGCCGCATCTGTCGATCGTCGTCCTGCCTTTCACCAACCTCACCGACGAGCGCGAGCAGCAGTACTTTGCCGACGGGATCACCGCTGATTTGACGACAGATCTCTCGCGGATCGCCGGCATGTTCGTGATCTCGCGCCATACCGCATTTACCTACCGCTACAAAGCGGTCGACACGAAACAAATCGGCCGTGAGCTCGGCGTACGGTACGTGTTGGAGGGAAGCATCCAGCGGTCTGGCGACCGGGTCCGCGTCACCGTACAGCTGATCGACGCCGAGAACGACGCGCATCTATGGGCGGAGCGGTTCGACCGCGACATGGGCGATCTGTTCGCCCTACAAAACGAGATCACCGGCCGGATAGCGGCGGCGCTCGACCTTGAGCTGGTCGGCGCGGAAGCAGCCCGGCCGGCGGTGCATCCCGACACGCTCCACTACATTCTGCGGGGACGGGCCCTGGGTTACGGGAGGCCGCCGACGCGTCAGAACTATCGGGAGGCGATCAGCTTGTTCGAGCAGGCGTTGGTGCTCGATCCGCGGTCTGTCGAGGCACAGAGCTGGCTGGCAAACACCCTCGCAATGCGCGTGCTCAACCAAATGACCGACTCTGCTGCCGCCGACGTTGCACGGGCCGAAGAACTAGTCGGGGAAGCTCTGGCTGCTTCGCCAGGTAGCCCGCAAGCGCACTTCGCCAAAGGCCAGCTACTGCACGCACAGAATCGGTTTGAGGAGGCCGTCCCCGAATACGAGATCGTGCTCGCGTTCAATCGCAACTGGGTATTCGCAATAGCCGCACTCGGTTCGTGCAAATTGTTGACAGGGTCGCTGGAGGAGGCATACCGGCTCCACGAGCAGGCCGTCCGCCTCAGCCCCCGCGATCCCTCTATCGGCGATTGGTATTACTGCATTGGGCTAGCCCACCTACTGCTATCGCGCACGGGGGAGGCGATCGTCTGGCTCGAAAAGGCGCGCGGCGTCATTCCGGCACATCCAGGTCCCCACGCCCAGCTCGCCTCTGCCTATGCACTCGAAGGCGATTTGAATAGCGCTAAGGCCGAACTCGCCGAAGCCCGCCGGCTGAGCGCCGACGATCGTTATCGGAACATCGCCCGATTGAAAGCCGCCGCAGATTTCGGACCAAAGCTTCGCGCTTTGTCCGAGAGCACTTATTTTGCCGGTCTGCGCAAGGCCGGAATGCCGGAGCATTGAGCGCCGCCCGGTGTTGCCGCGCATACTCCACATCGCGATCACCGAGGCGATCCTCTCGACACCGGCGGCGAGCGCGAGCTGACCCGCTTCTCGCTCCCGCGCCAGAACAAGGAGGGCGGCCTCTGCATCGCGGATTTCTTCCACGATGTCGCCGCACCCCCTTGGGTCCATGATCTCTGCCCGGCCGGCCGGGTGATCTCCGTGCGCAGAGTGTCCGCGATCCGTGGCTTGGATTCTCCCTGGGAATGGACTAGTCTGCAGCCTAGTCATTGGCGACCGGGAGAGGGGCTATGGATTCCTGGCCGGTGCAAGAGGCAAAGGCGCGTTTCAGCGAGATGCTCGAAGCCAGTGTCAAGGAGGGTCCGCAAATTGTCACCAAACGCGGCGTCGAGACCGCTGTTCTGGTGCCGATCGCGCAATGGCGCCGATTGCAGCAAGCTGCGCGGCCCAGCTTGAAGGAGCTGCTGCTCGCGCCCGAGCCACATTTTGAGGGCGGGGTTCCGCTCCCGCGGCGTGGGCGCCTGCGCCGGCGCACGCCGCCAACGTTGGAATAGCGGCCGAAGAAACGTGTACCTTCTCGACACCAACGTTGTTTCGGAAATGCGTCGCCCACGACCGAATGCGGGCGTAGCCGCCTGGATATCGGCGACGCCAGCCGAGCAGCTCTTTCTCTCCGCAGTCACACTCGGGGAGCTGCAGGCCGGGGTCGAGATGACACGCCAACAGGATCCATCGAAGGCGAAAGCGATCGAGGATTGGATCGATGCGGTTGCGACCAGTCAAAACGTCCTACCGGCGGATGCCGTGATCTTTCGCCGGTGGGCGCGCCTGATGCACCGGCGTTCGGATGATCTCATCGAGGACGCATTGATCGCGGCGACGGCTCTCGTTTACGACTTGACGGTCGTGACTCGAAACCTGCGGGATTTCGAGCGGCTCGGTGTTGCGGCGATGAGTCCATTCAGCCGAACCGGATGAACGTCTTCCCGGATATTTCGGCGGGATTAACGGAGTGCCCGGCACTTTCCCCAATCCGGGCTATGCCCGGCTCGAGGGATTGGATATCGCCCTCTTCGTGGTGGTCGGGAAGCGGCAAGAATTCATCACAACAGCGACGCCACATGAGCCGGCGGTTCGCGCCCACGGCGGGGGCCGGCCCCTATTGGAAGGCAGAGCCGACCGATCGACATGTCGAGCCCCGGTGCCGAAGCCGGCGAACCTGGCCGAGCCGTCAAAACCTGCGAAACCTCGGAACCCCCGGGAACTACGGGACCCGGCGACACGATTGAAGCGGCCGGCTCCTTAGCCGCATCCGGGGAACCCTGCGACGGGATAGCCGAAGCCTTAATCCGGCCAATAATCGTGGCGATCGGGGCCATGTTGAGACAGCAGAACCCGGTAGCACGATAGCTAAAGCCGTGCAGCGGTCACGACTTTGCGGCGGCTGTCTTGTCGTTGTTGCGGAAGCCAAAGACGTCAAGCCCGGCATCGAGCGCCGAGGCCGCCGGTGTGCCCGGCCGCCGCAAGACGCCGTGGATATGCAGGTTCTCGATCACCAGCGGCGGCGTCGCCGCTTCGAGCTTCGCGAGCAACTTCACCAAAGTTTCATACGGGCCGCTGAGCGTATAGCGCAGGCCAATGGCGCGGTAACCGCCGCGCACCTCCACCGGCAGGCTCTCGGTGCTGCCGATCGTCACGCCGACCGAGGCGGCGAGCTCTTCGATGTGGCTTTGCAGATTGGCCGAGGCGATCGCGTCGCTCGATCCCTCCAAGGTCACCTTGCGGGCGCCCGCGGTGGCGCGCAACTCGGCGACACTCGCCCGCAGCTCGGGCAGCTCGTCCGCGGCCGCCTTCAGTCGTGGCACCAGCATGCGCCTGTTCTCCAAGACCGCCGCGCGGCCCGCGTAAAGCTCGAGGAGCGGCGCTGCGACGACGAGATAAACCACGCCCAGTGCGAGGAGGAGCAAAAGCAACGCCAGGAGTCGGCCCTGATAGCCGGTGGTCAGGGAAGCAGGCAACACGACGATCCTGCCTCCGCCAAAGCGATGTTTTCTATACCGAGCTCCTCCCTGGGAAATATCACCTGCGGCCGAACCCGCCCATATGTCCGATCCCTGCAGCTCGTGCGCCGAATTTCGCTGCGCCGTGGAAAGCCGCCCGACCGTGGAAAGCGCGGCCACCGTGGAACCTGGCGAAGCGATGGAAGCGGCTGTTGCCAAACCCGAAGCCTGGGAAGCCGCCGAAGGGATAGCCGTAACCGTAATCCGGCCAGTAATCGTAACCCGGCCAATAATCGTAAGCGGGCGAGCCCTCGGTATAGTCACCGCCGCTCGGCGCGACGCAGCCGTAATCCGAGGACAGGGAGTAACCGGGCGGGCAGATCGGGGCCGGTCTGGCCGTAGCGGGCGGAGATCCCCGCAACACGGTCGGCGGCGGGAGCGAGGCCGCCGGGTCCGGTGGATCTGCGGAGGGTACGGAAATGATCTCCGCGTGGGCCGCGATCGGTGCGACCAATCCCAGAACGAGGACGAAGGCCACGATGGGCGCGACCATCCTATGCATGTCGGTTCTCTCTTTCGCCATCATGACGCCGGTTCCGCGGCTTCTGCCCGGCGCTTGAAGCGCGCATGCGGGATATATAATGCTTTTATCGGTCGCAACGACGTTCGGGGAGGGAGGCTTCGATGAAGGGCGGACCGACATACAACGCCGCCGCCGATCTGATCGAGCGGAACCTGACCGCCGGCCGCGGTGCGAAGACCGCCTTTATCGACGACCGTGGCCATTGCAGCTATGCCGAACTCGCCGAGCGGGTGAGCCGGTTTGCCAATGGCATGAGCCGGCTCGGAGTTCATCCTGAGCAGCGGATCCTGCTTTGCCTGCATGATACGATCGACTTTCCGACCGCCTTTTTCGGGGCGATCAAGGCCGGGATCGTGCCGGTCGCTGTCAACACCCAGCTGTCGCCCGAGGAGTTCGCCTTCATGCTGGCCGACAGCCGCGCCCGGGCGGTCGTCGTGTCGGCGCCGGTTCTGCCCGCGGTAGAGACGGCGCTAGCGCAGCTGCCCGAGCCCCGGCCCCCGGCGATTGTCGCCGGCGCCGAGCCGCAAGCGGGCTCACTCGCCGCCTTGCTCGCCGGCTCTCCCGCTACCTTCGACACTGCGCCGACCCACCCCGACGAGCCTTGCTTCTGGCTCTATTCCTCGGGCTCGACCGGCCGGCCGAAGGGCACGGTCCATATCCATACGAGCCTCGTGCAGACGGCGGAGCTCTACGCCGTCCCGGTGCTCGGAATCGCCGAAAGCGACATCACTTTCTCGGCGGCGAAATTGTTCTTCGCCTATGGGCTCGGCAATGGGCTGACCTTTCCGATGGCGGTGGGTGCCACCAGCGTTTTGATGGCCGAGCGGCCGACCCCGGCGGCTGTCAACCGCGTCCTGCGCGAGCATCGGCCGACGATTTTCTTCGGTGTGCCGACGCTCTTCAACGCGATGCTCGTAAGCCCCGATCTGCCGCGCGCCGACGAGCTCGCGTTGCGCCGCTGCGTTTCGGCCGGCGAGCCCTTGCCGCAAGAAATCGGCCGGCGCTGGTCGGCGCGGCTCGGCGTCGACATCCTCGACGGCATCGGCTCGACCGAAATGCTCCACATCTTTCTCAGCAACCGGCCGGACGAGGTGCGCTACGGCACCACCGGCAAGCCGATCCCCGGCTACCCGCTCAAGATCGTCGACGAGGAGGACCGGTTGGTCCGGCGCGGCGAAGTCGGCGACCTCCTGGTCAGCGGCCCGACCAGCGCCGTCGTGTACTGGAACAACCGCGAGCGCAGCCGGTCGACCTTCAACGGCGCATGGACGCGCACCGGCGACAAGTATTTCGAGGATGCGGACGGGTATTACGTCTATTGCGGCCGCAGCGACGACATGCTGAAGGTCAGCGGCATGTATGTCTCACCGGCCGAAGTCGAGGCGGCACTGATTGCGCACGCGGACGTGCTCGAAGCGGCGGTCGTCGGCGCGCCGGACGCCGACGGTCTGATCAAGCCAAAGGCGTTTGTCGTCGCCAAACCCGGCACCCGCGCGGACGGCGATCTTGCCCTCGCGCTCGAACACCACGCCAAGGCTATGCTGGCGCCGTTCAAATGCCCGCGCTGGATCGCTTTCCTCGACGAGCTGCCAAAGACAGCGACCGGCAAGATCCAGCGATTCAAGTTGCGCGAACAGAGCGGGGGTTAGGGTCCTGAACCACAAGTTCGAATGATTAAATTGAGTTCACGTGCTCCGTCATACCGGCGAAAGCCGGTATCCATATGTGGACGGCCCCCGGCTTGCGCCGGGGTGACGAGAACCCTCCGTACTGTCAATCGGTCGCCATTGCATTGGTTGACCTTTGCGAACTCTTTTGCCCGCACGCGGGGCGAGGCGGGTAACCGCAATTGATCAGCGTCGCCAGCATCACCTTTGTCGTCGCCGGGTTTCTGGTGCTCGCCAGCGTCGTCCAGCCCGCTGCCGAACGGCTCCATCTGCCCTACACCGTGCTGCTCGCCGTGGTCGGCGTGGCGATCGGCGGCCTCTCGTCGTTTCTTCTCTACACGCCCTTAACGAATGTTTTCGACGACATCGTCCGGCCGGTCGTCGACCTGCCGTTCAATGCGTCGATCTTTCTCGTCGTGTTCTTGCCGTTACTGTTGTTTCATGCGGCGCTGACGATCGATCTGCGCGAGATCGCGCCGGATTGGGCGCCGATCCTGACCTTGGCGGTGGTGGCGGTCTTTGCCGCTGCGGCGGCAATCGGCTTCAGCCTCAACTTCGCCGCCGGGATCCCGCTCACCGTGGCATTGCTGGTGGGCGCCATCGTCGCGACGACCGATCCGGCCGCGGTGGTGGCGATCTTTCATGAGCTCGGCGCGCCGGCGCGGCTGACCCGGCTGCTCGAAGGCGAGAGCCTGCTCAACGATGCTGCGGCGATCGTGCTGTTTTCGATGCTCGTTGGCATGCTGACGGAGGGCGTGCAGCCGAGCTTTGCCGCCGGTGCTGTGCATTTCGGCGAGGCCTTTCTCGGCGGGGTTGTCCTCGGCGCCATCGGCGGGCGCCTCTTCGGCATGATCCTGCCCTTTCTCGGCGGCTCGCGCCTCGCCGAGGTGACCCTGTCGGTGGCGCTGCCCTATGTCGTCTATCTGCTGGCCGAGCAGCTCTTCGACATCTCGGGTGTCGTCGCGGTCGTCAGCGCCGGGCTCACCGCGGGTGCCGTCGGCCGCGTCCGCCTCGCCCCCGACAATTGGCGGTATCTCGAGCGGGTCTGGGATCAGACCGGCTTCTGGGCGAGCTCGCTGATCTTTGTCAGCGCCTCGACCCTGGTCCCCAAATTGCTGACCGGCGTGCACCTCGAGGATTCCTGGCTATTGCTGGTCGCGGTCGCGGCGGCGCTCGCCTCGCGCCTAGCGGTGTTGTTCGGGTTGCTGCCGCTGCTGAGTGCCGCGCATCTGAGCCAAAAGGTCGGCAGCGCCTACAAGCTCGCGATCGCCTGGGGCGGGCTGCGCGGTGCCGTCACCTTGGCATTGGCGCTCGCGGTCACCGAAAACACCCGGATCCCTCCCGATGTCAGGAACGGCGTCGCGGTGCTGGCCACCGGGTTTGTGCTGTTTACCTTGCTAGTCAACGGCTTGACACTGCGGCCGGTGATCCGCCTGCTCGGGCTCGATCGCTTGTCACCCCTGAACCTCGCCTTGCGCGACAAGGTGCTGGCATTGTCTCTGGCCGACGTACGTGACGCCTTGGCAGAGACGGCGTCGCAATACGCGATCGCGCCGGACGTGGCGCGCTTGGCGACCGAGCCTGTTGACCGGCGCATCGACGAGCTGTCCGCGCAGCCCGATCTGGAGCAGGCGATCTCGGATCGCGACCGGATCAGGATCGGGCTCGTGGCGCTGGCCAATCGCGAGCGCCGGATCATCCTCGACCATCACGCCCAGCGCACAGTCTCCGGCGCCGCGATCGAGCGCCTGCTGCGAAACACCAATCTCATCCTCGACGCCGCTCGGGCCGAGGGACGGATCGGCTACAACCGCGCGGCCCGCGCCTTGCTCGAGTTTCAGCGGAGCTTCCGGGTTGCCAATCTGCTGCATCGCACGTTGAAGCTCGCCCGCCCGCTGCAGCGTCAGATCTCGATCCGTTTCGAATCGTTGCTGATCCGCCGGCTGGCGCTCGAGGAGCTCTTCCGCTTTGTCGACAGCCGGCTCGCGGCGCTGCTCGGTCTGCGTGTCGCCGAGTTGCTCGGCGAGGTCATCGCTGCCCGCAGCGAGGCAACCACACGCGCGCTCGACGCCTTGCGCCTGCAATATCCGGAATATGCCGAGGCACTCGAGCAGCGTTTCCTGCGGCAGTCCGGCTTCCGCCTGTCGCTGTCACGATTTCACGATCTCTACGACGAGGGGTTGATCGGGAAGGAGGTCTTCGAGGATCTGGAGCGGGAGCACGCGGTGGTCCAATCGCTGATGGACGAGCTGCCGCCGCTCGATCTCGGGCTGCGCGCGGAGGATCTGCTCGCTCAGTTCGAGATGTTCGCCGGCCTCGGCGCGGCTGAATTGCGGGCGCTCGCCCGCCTCTTCCGGCCGCGTCTCCTGGTCCCCGAGGAGATGGTCATTCGCAAGGGTGACCGCGGCAACGCGATGTTCTTGATCTCCTCGGGTGCGGTCGAAGTGGTGCTGCCGAACGACAGGGTGAGGTTGGGGAGTGGCGACTTTTTTGGCGAAATGGCGTTACTCAGCGGGAGGCGGCGTCAGGCGGACGTCCTGGCGCTCGGATATTGCCGGGTGCTCGTGTTGAGTGCTGCAGATTTTCGCCGCTTTCTGCGGGACTATCCGCACGTCAGGGCGGAGATCGACCGGATTGCCGAGGAACGAGCCCGCGCGAACGAGGAGAGGGCACTCGTCTAGAACTCGTCAAACCCGGGAGTAGACCAACGTGCTCCCCGTCACCCCCGAGAAGCAGCGTGTGAAAGAATGGGCAATACAGTCACCCCGGCGAAAGGGCCGCGGTCCACGTCACCATTACACAAACCGACCAGAATGAGCAAGCCATTGCTTTGCTTGAAGAGTTCGGTTTGATACAGAGGTGGGTTCCGGCCTTCCCCACGGAACTAGTCCGTGGGCTGAAGGGGCCCGCGGGACGACCACCAAAGAGCATGAGCTAAACTCGATTTCCTCAGGCGCTCTTTCGCAGGAATCGCGCATGACCCGCTGATATTTGAATAGGGTCGGTAAACGCGGGGTTCTTACATCCACACACTATGTATCACGTAGCTATACCAGATATACCGTAAACGCTTGACAGCCACTGCGCTTCCGGTCTTGCTCTATCACCGGTCATAACGTATCTATACACACTGAACGGTTCTGCTCCCTGGGACGAGCCGTGAACGGGTTTGCCGGTATTGAGCGGAGAGCGAAGATGGCAATCGAGAAACTGACGGTACAGCGCATCAAAAAGTTTATCAACGACTGCAAGAAGCAAAAGAAGACTAAAGTATTGAACGACGGTGGCGGGCTCTATGCCAGGGCCACTGCTGCCGCGACGGGGTCGTGGATATTTCGCTTTGAGAGGGACGGCAAGACCCGCGAGATGGGTCTCGGCGCGGTGCACACCTACACGCTCGACGAGGCGCGCGAGCGGGCGCGTAAATGCCGCCAGATGCTCGACGAGGGGCGTGACCCGATCGAGGAGCGCAAGGCTGCGCGTGCCAAGGCGGCGCCGGCCAAGCCAATCTCGAAGCCGTTCGCCTGGTGTGCCGAGCAGTACATCGCGACGCACGCCTCCGCCTGGCGCCACCCGAAACACGAAAAGGACTGGCGCAACAGTCTGGTGCGGTACGCCTATCCGGCCTTCTCCACGGACCCCGACGAGCGCGACAAGAAGGGCCGCGCCAAGGGCGATCTACTGATAACCATGATCACCACCGAGCGGGTGCTGCAAGCCTTGCGGCCGCATTGGCAGGAGCGCACCGAGACCTTGATGCGGGTGCGCCAGCGCATCGAGCTGATCTGGAACTGGGCCAAGGTGCTGGGCTACTGCAGCGGTACCAACCCGTGCATTTGGAAAGGCCATCTCGACCATGTGTTGAGTGCCAAGGCGCGGCCGCGAATCCAGCATTTTGCGGCGCTGGACTACCGCGAGATCCCGGCCTTGCTGGCCGAGCTTGCGGCCGAAGGCACGATTGTCGCCGAGGCGCTGCGGTTTGCCTTGCTGACCCTGCTGCGCACCAAAGAACTGCGCGGGCTGCTGTGGGGCGATATCGACTTCCAGGCCCGCTGTTTAACGCTCCCGCCGGAGCGCATGAAGAACGAGCGCGAATTTCGGGTGCCGCTGGCCGACAGCGCCCTGGCGATTCTCGAAGGGCTCTATGCTGTTAGGACCGCGAGCCCTTACGTCTTCATCACCGGCAGCAATAACAAGCCAATGGCCGAGGGTGCCCTGCGGCTGCTCCTATCAAAGCTGCGGCCCGGTGTGGCCGCGACCGTGCATGGTACGACCAGATCATGCTTTTCAACATGGTGCGGCGAAGAGACGGGGTATCCGAGCGAGCTGCGCGAAAGCTGCCTGGCGCACGTCGTCGACAGCAAAGTCGCCGAGAGCTACCAGCGCGGTGACAAGCTGCAGCGCCGCCGCGAGCTGATGACGGTGTGGGAGCGGTTCTGCCTGACCCCACCCGACAGCAACGTTACTCACCTGCCGAGTGCTGCCGAACCTGCCGCCGATAGCGGGAGGACAGCATCGTGACGACGACGCGCCGCGGGCGGGCCCCGCCGTCCGACGACGCCCGCGTCTACCGCAACCCGGCGATCCCCGACAACCCGAACTTGGCGCGGCTGTTCAGCCTACGCGATCTCGCCGAGAAGACCGGGCTGCCGCCGCGCGGGCTGCAGTTCTGGGTCGATCACGGGCTCCTCGAATGCGATGCACCGGACGCCCGCACTGGGCGCGGCGTACATCGCTATTACAAACCGGTCGAAGTGCAGATCGCCTCGCTGCTGGCGCCGCTCGCGGCCGGCGAGATCCCGGTCAACGTGCTGCAGAAATTCGCGGCAGTCTTCCGCGCCGGGCTTACGGCCGAGCCGCTCTCCGAGATACCAAGCGGGCTGGCCGTCGACAACTGGCCAGGTATCAGCCGTGCGATGTTCCGTGCAGCATCAGGCGAAGGCGTCAATTTCCTGGTGATCCCGTATTATCCCGCCCGACCGATGCGAATCATTCCGCTGACCGATGAGGCCGAGCCGCCACGTCTCGACCTCGTGTCGGTTTATCCACAGGATTATCCGCAGGGTTTCCTCCACACCACGGGCTTTTTGATCGTCATCGAGATGACCGGCCGGCTGGCGCCGCTGTTCACCTGACACACTCGACGCCTGTTACAACGGAAATCCGGGACCGGTTGCGGTCCCGGATTTTTTTATGCAGGCAGGGTTCACCAAATTCGCTGCACGCATCTATTCTTAAGAGACCGAATTGCTGAGGACAGAGGCCATCCGGGATGTCCGCCCTCGAACGGCTTGTCGAGCAAGGTGCCGTCACGGTGCCGCAGCGGCTGCTGATGCAGCTTGAGAACCTGAGCATCAATATGCTTGTCGGCTGGTATCGCTCTGGCGAACTCGACAGCGTCGTCGTCGGCGGCCGCCAGCGCCGTGTGTTCCTTGCCAGCTATTTGGCTCTGTTGCGGCGCCGGCAGTTGGGCGTTGTACGACCCGAGGCCGAGCGGCTGGCGGCGATCGAGAACTACGAGCGCTCGTTGCTGACCGAAGGCAGTGCCAATGCAGCGCGGGCAAGACGTGGGATCAGCCCGGAGACGCGCGCCAAGGGACGGCGCAAACCCGTCGCGCTGAAGGTGCCGCGTCGGAGCCTGTTTCCACAACCAACGCCTCGGGGACGGGCGCGCCGGTCCTCGCCAAGTAAACCCGTAACAGTCGCGAAGGACAGCACCACGCTCGCATGAAAAACACCGGCCCAGTTTCCCGGGCCGGCGGAGGCAGATGCCTAGTCTGACGGTACTACGAACTAACCGTCGATATAGGCAAAAACCCTCCTTCGGCAAGAGGTTGAGGGCCGGCTCCTAGGGGAAAGGGGCTATTGATGTCGCTCATATCGGCCGCGTTCACGCCAATTTCCGGGGATTGGGGGAGCCAGATCGGCTGGCTCGACGCTCTGCTGCTGAGCTTCTTCTCCGGTCTGACACTTCATCGCATTGCGGTATTCCGGCATGGGCCCGCCAACTTTACTTACGGTAGCCCACTGGTGCCCGGCGATCTTCCGGCATCGCGCTATAGCGCCGTCACCTTTGCCACGGACGAGGACCGGGTGCGCTTTATGGCGGCCTTAGAAGAGGCTTTCCGGGTCGCCGCGCCGGCACAATTCCTGCCGGAGGGCGCGCCGTGAGCCGCCTCTCGCGCGACGACAAGCGGCAGGGGCGGACCTGGGCGACTACGATGGTCGCCACCATCCTCGGTACTTCTGGCGTTCTGCAGGGCAACGATCGGCGCTGGGGCGGAGGGACCGGGGGCTTGGTCGTCGATATCCGCAATGGCCGCTGGTACGCGTTCGCGGCCCGGACCGGCGGCTGGTCGGTCGTCGCCCTGGTGGCGTTGCTGAAGAACTGCGACTGGCCCGCCGCTGCCGAATGGGTCGCCTCTTTCCTCGCGACGAACCCCGGTGACGGACCCTGCACTGGGGAGGTCGAGGACGCCGATGCCGGGGAAACGTCAAAGCTCGCCAATGCCGCCCAGTGTCGCGAGATCCTCGACCATATGGTGGCGGTCGAGGGCACGCCCGCCGAGATCTATCTTACCGGGCGCAAGCTTCCCGGCCCCTACGATCCCGAGCTCCTCGGCTATCTGCCTGACGCAAGGACCGGTGAGGGGGCGCTCGTCGCCGTGCTGCGCGCCGATCGGCGCGTCACCGGGGTGCAGCTCGCCTATCTGACCCCGGACGGCAAGAAGAGCCTCGTCGAGCCGGTGCGCCGCCGCTTTGATCTCGAATCGGCAGCGCATGCTGTCTTCGAGGTGAAGGCGGCGACCGGCAAGGACACGCGCGCCGATGTCATCGTCGGCGAAGGGCTCGAAGATGCCGAAAGCCTCGCCCAGCTGCCCGGCGCCTGGCGTGTGGTCGGCCTCCCCGGTATCGGCGCACTAAAGCACTTCAAGGCGAAAAAGGGCGAGCGGATCCTGGTCGTCGGCGACGGCGACGAGCCCGAATCGGCCGGCGCCAAGGGCCTCGAAGAAGGGATCGATCACCTTCTTCTCGATTGCCGGGCCGAGGTCATGCTGACGATCGCGCCGCCCGGCAAGGACACCAACGATATCCTTCGCGAGCACACCAGCTTCGCCGAGATGATCAAGCTGGTCGCCGGGGTCAAGCCGGGCCGGCTCAGCCTCGCCGGCCAATGCGAGCGCCTCGCCCGCATGCCCCCGCTCGAAGCCGCCACCGAAGTGCACAAAGTCGCCGACGAACTAAAGAAGGGCGACGGCGAGGGCGAGGGCGTCAAGATCTGGGTCAGCGATCTGAAAGCCGAAGTGAAGCGCCGCCGACAGGCGCGTCGTCCTGCCCCCACTGTGGAGGAAGAAGCTGCGGCGGGCATCATCTTTGCGGCGGCAGACGAGCCGCTCGACGATCCCGTCCCACCGCCCGTCACCATCCTCGACACGATCCGGGCGCAGTTGGCGCGCTTTGTCGTGCTGCGCCAGACCCAGATTGTCGCCATCACCTTGTGGCTGGCGGCAGCGCACCTGATGCGCTTGCCGGCGCTGGCCATCGAGGTCTTCCCCAAACTTGCGATCCAATCGAAAGACCCGGCCAGCGGCAAGACCACACTCCTGAAGCTGATCTGGAACGTGCTGCCCAGCGCCAAGATGTGGACCTACCCCTCGGGGGCTTTTCTGGTGCGGGCGATCGAGCAGAAATACCCCTCGCTCTGCCTCGACGAACTGCAATACGCCGAGGACAAGAACCTGCTGCGGGTCATCAACGCCGCGCACGAACGGGCGTTGGCCTATGTGCCACTGCTCGTCCCCGACCCGCAGGGCGGCTGGGAGCCGCGCGAATTCCATGTGTGGACGCCGATGGCGCTGGCGCGGCTGGGGGAGTTCAGCACGCCGCAGCAGAGCCGCTCGCTCGTCGTCTGGATGCTGCCGAAAATGCGCGGCGAGAAGGCCGAACGGCTACGCCGGGTCGAAGTCCCCGAGCTCGTGCTCTGCCGGCGGCAACTCGCCGCCTGGGCCGCCGCCGTCACCGAGTGGCCCGAGCCGGAAGTCCCGGAAGAACTTCTCAACCGCGACGTACAAAACTGGGAGCCCCTGATCAATGTCGCCAACATGGCCGGGGGCGATTGGCCGCGCTTGGTGGTCGAGGCGATCAAAGAGGCCCTGGATATTGAGCGAATTCCGACAGTGACCGTACGGCTGTTGTCCAGCATATGGCAAATACTCCAGCCAGACCCGGACCAGCCGCCTACCAAGGAATTCATCACTAGCCAAGATCTGCGGGCAGCGCTCATTGCCGATCCCGAGGAGGACTGGGCGACAATAAGCCGAGGCAACCCGATCAGCTTCGAATATATGCGGGAGCGGCTCAGCCATTTAGTGCGGAGCCAGAACGAATATTATCATGATGAGCAGGGAGTGCGGCAGCACCGGCGCGGCTACTCCTTCGCCCAATTCAAGCCGGTATTTGACCGCCATGTCGGCAGGCACCCCCTTTCTGAGAGTTTCTTTACCCCTCACCCCCCTTCTTCACGTGGTTCACCCGGCGCAGAAACAGAGGCTGTTACGATCGTTACACCCGGCGCTTCCGACCCAGGTGAACCAGGTGAAAAAGGGGTCGAAGGGGTAAAGAAACTCTTTTCTGCGGATGATGCCGGGGAGCAGGTGACCCCGTCATCTGCCGAAAAACTACAGGGTTTCCCTCGCGCGAACGGTGAGGATACGGCGCCTCCGGCGGCCGATCCCATAGCGCCGGAGGGCAAGGCTCGTTCCACGCGGCGCCGCAGCGCGATCGAGGGCGCTGTGATCGCGGCCGTGGCCGACCATCCGGAGTGGAGCGCCAAGCAGATCGGCAAGGCGGTCGGCCGCGCCGAGAGCGTCGTCAAACGCATTCTTGCAGCCAATAAACCAGAAGGAGACCCGACATGAAAAACCCGTCGCCCGCGCACTCGCGTCGGGCCGCTCTGCGGCGCTTTTGGGCGATCGTCACGTACTGCCCCGAGGATGGCGGCTACATGGGCACGGTGCAGGACTTCTACCCGGAGGAGGAGCACTCCCACAAAGCCGAACTGCTGCGCGACCGCGGCACCGTAATTCTCGGCACGTTCGATGAAGGTCTCGATGCGCTGGCCGCCGTACGGCAGTTCACGCGGCTGTTGTGCGACCGCCTGAATGCCCTGCCCAGACGAGCACGACAGAGCCGACGCCGCATACGCCTGGTCGGCAGGGAACTCGCAGCCGAGCTGCAGGGGCACCAGCCATGAGCGCCGTCGTCGCCCTGTCACCTTACCGCGATCTTACCGCACTGCGCAGCGTGCTGGGCGAGGCCTCGGCGCTCGGCGCCCGCTTCCGCCTGTCCGGGGCCGGCGTCGTCATCGGCGGGCTCGATAAGCTGCCCGCACTATTGCAGGAGGAGATCAGGCGCGCCGACCACGGCGGTCTGCTGTGGAAATATCTCGGCGGCGAGGAGCTCGACAACCCGGCGCTCGACTTCCTCGATCAATTGGGCGTCGAGGCGCTCCTGATCGAGACGAAGGAACAGGCCCGCCAGGCCGTCAGGAGCCTCGTACGCGATACAAAGAAACATGGCGGGACAGTCGGCCTCGACATCGAAACCGCCCTGCTACCGGGCCTCGGCGAGCGTCCCTGGCTCAATATCAACAAGGACGGCACGCTCAGCGCCGAGCAGCCCTCGGTCGAGGACAAGAACGGGCTCAACCCGCACCATGCGCGAATCGCGACACTGCAGATTTATGCCGGGGGCGAACGTTGCTTCGTGTTTCGCGGCGAGGCCTTGCAGCTGGTTGCCGGCTCGCACTGGTTAAGGCGGTTGCGCCTCGCCGCCCACAATGCCGGGTTCGAAACCACCTTCCTGCAGCACCATTGCCGGTATCGGCTGCCTCTCGGCCGCCGGGCGAAGGGCCGTGTCGACTGCACATTGCAGGCGCAGGGACTGATCAACGGTGTCGGTTTTCACGGCGAGAGGCGCAGTCTCGCGCAGACCGCCGAGGACGTGCTCGGTCTCAAAGTGCCAAAAGAACTGCAGACCAGCAGCAACTGGGGTGCCGAGAGACTGTCGCCGGGGCAGATCGCCTACGCCGCCTCCGATGCGATCCTTGCCTGGCAATTGTGGCGCCGGATGAAGCCAGTTCTGCGGGCCCTGCACCCGCGCCACGACAAGCGGCTGGGCGAAACTTGGTGCCTCGCCCAGGCCTACGAACTGCAGCGCCGGGCGATCGTCCCGGTCGCGGCGATGGAATTGCGCGGTCTCGGCATCGACCGCACCGGGCATGCGGCCGTAAGCGACAAATGGGCGCGCGAGCTCGCCGAAGAGCGGCACGCCTACCATGGGATGACCGGCAGGAACCCTCCGGCCAATGACGGCGAGCGGCGCGAATGGCTGCAATGGGTGCTGAGGGAAGATCCACAGCGCCTCGCCTCCTGGCCGCAGACGCCGACCGGGGAACTGTCGGTCCGCAAAGGACATCTGAAACGCCTGATCGACATCGAAAGCGCCCGCCCGGTGCTGGCGATGCGCGCCAAGGAACAGTTGATCAATACTTTCGGTCCCCGGCTGGCCGAAAAGATCAGCCCGGTGACCGGCCGGCTGCACGGCCGCTACAGCATCGGCGGCACCAAGAACGGACGGTTCAGCGCCAGCAATCCCAATCTGCAGCAACTGCCGCGCAAAAAGGCCCCTGAATTCATGGAGGGCATCGTCGCCGCACCCGGTCATCTTCTAGTCGGCTGCGACTATGGCCAGATCGAGCTGCGGGGTGCCGCTTGGCTCTATCAGGACCAAACGCTGACCCAGGTGTTCGTTGACGGCCGCGACATCCACATCGAAACGGCTGCCCGGATTGCCGGGGTGCCGGCATCGACGATCACCGAGGAAGACCCCCGCCGCCAGAAAGCCAAGCCGGTCAATTACGGCGCGCTCTACGGGCAGAGCCCGGCCGGCCTGCGCGAATACGCCTTCACCGACTACGGCGTCGAGATGAGCCTCGCCGAGGCCGAACGGGCGCAGGCCGCGTTCTTTGCCGCGTTTGCGCAATTGCACGAGGGCCTGCAGCGCAACTACACCGTCTGTCGCGCCCAGGGCTATGTGCTGATCGGCGCCGGCCGCGTCGTCAGGGCCGCCTGGGAGACCGATGTCGGTGGCCGGCTAATCTTCACCCGCTGCTGCAACCTGCCGATCAGCGGCATCTGCGCCGACTGCATGTTGCGAGCGATCGTCAACATCCACGTCTTCCTCCAGCAATACGAGATTCGCGGTGGGGTCATCGCCTGCGTGCACGACGAGCTCCTCTTGGAAGTGCACGAGGACCACGCCGAGATCGCCAAGGATCTTCTCGAAATGGCGATGCTCGACGCCTTCGCCCAAACCTTCCCGGGCGCCCCGGTGAACGGCGTTGCCATAGCAAAGATCGGGCGCAACTGGGCTGCAGTGAAATAACCACAGGAAAGGACGGTACGTAATGCCTAGAATCGTCATGCCGGCACTGAAGGCCTTCGAGCTGCCGCCGGCCGGCAGCCATCTCGGAACGCTCTATGGGGTCGTCGAGCTCGGCACGCAGCGCACCGAATTCGAGGGCAGAATCGACCACAAGCCGCAACTGCGGCTGCAGTTCGAGCTGCCGGATGAGCGCATGAGCACCGGCCGCCCGTTCGCCATCGGCCGCACCTACACTCTCAGTTCGCACGAGCGCTCAGCGCTGCGCCAAAATGTCGAGGCCTGGCTGGGCAGGGTAATGACGGCGGAAGAGCTTAATGGCGGTCTCGACTTGGCCGAGCGGGTCGGCATGGTCGCGGTCCTCGGCATCAAGCACGAGCAAAGCCGCGACGGCCGCGCCTATGTCAACCTCGTCTCGCTCGGGAAGCCGCCCAAGGGGGTGCCGGAGTGGCGCGCCCTGATCCATGCGACGATCGTGTTCAGCCTCACCGAGTTCGATCCGCACGCCTATGCGGCATTGCCCGATCGGCTGCGGGAGAGGATTGCACGCTCACCCGAATACAAGGCCGTGACCGGCCAGGCCTCGCTGCCGGCCACGAGCACTAGCGAGCGGCCGCAGCAGCATTTGGGTCAGCCGACCCGGGCGACCGAGGGACAGTCTTCGACCCCGCCGGCCGGGGAACAGTCTTCGCTGCTCGACAAGATCGACGACGACATCCCGTTCTGACGGGGAGTGGGGCTCTGCAGTGCACTGGCCGAAACCGCACTGCAGGGCCGGCTTTCCCAGTAATGTCCAGCAATTCATCCCATAAGGAGGATAAGGCAATGAAGATCCCGGTGACCATCGAAGGTAACAAATACATCGTGTACTTCGACGCGGAGGGCATCCCCCTCGCGGTCAACCACTGTCGCGAGGACATCGAGGCGTTCGTCTGGAATGCCAGCTTCAACAGCGCGCCATCCGCCACAGCCTGGCGGGCAATCCTGCGCGCAGCCTGCGAGCCTCGCTAGGGAGGCCAAGTCAATGCCTGATTATGAAGCAATGGAGCGCGACATCCTGGCGGTCGCCGATAGCGGCGATTACGCCATGTCCGAGCTACTGGACAAGCATCCCCTCGCCAGGGTGGTGGACTGGTGGGCAGTATTTTCGAGCATCCCGCCAAAGCATTTCCTGCCCTTGATCGGCCTTAGGGAGCGGCCGCCGCGCTTGTCTGCGGCCGAGAGAGCCCGCCGGCACTGGTGGTGCGATCGGCCTTTAACCCCAACCGCCGGTCTCGATGACGACGACACCGACATCCCGTTCTGAAATGCCCACACATTGGAGATGTTCCCTGGCCTCGATCTCGGTCGTGGCCCAATCAACGGTGGCGCCGCCAGACCGATCGGGCGTAGAGGCGGCCGGCGACCGCAACCGGCCTTGCGCCGCGCCAGGCCGCCGTCGCCGACGGTCAAGGCAGTGCTCGACCTGCGCTGCTCGTGCAAGTGCGGCGCGCCGAGGCCGAGCTCCTTGTACCGATTCTAAAGAGGCTGACGGCGATCGAGCGGCTGCTATGCGGTGGCGATATCGGCACCTTTCCGAAGCACACGCACAGACGGCCGCTCGGCCAATGAAGTTTCCCTGGCACAGTTCCCGCTGCACCAGGGTCGCCCGCGGCGGCAATGGTGCCGCTGCAATTTGAGGAGGTAGGTATGCCGACAGTACCACACGACGACGTCGACGACGACGACGACATCGATTGGGAAGTGCGTGACATCGCCGACGCCTGGGACCGAGCGAAGGAGGCCTTCACTGACGCCTACAGGCAGCTCGAAACCGCGCTGGACGAGGCCAACGACGCTCTCGAAATGCTGCATGATGTGGCCGAGCAGGCCGCCGAAGCCTTGGAGAAAAAGCTCGAAGGGGCGGAGCATCTCCGGCCGATCATCGATGCCGGCGTCGCCCGGGAGATCGAGATCTACGGACCGGAGCCGCACGAGATCGAGGATACCCCTGATCTGCCCTGGCCCGACGATGAGGAATTCGACAAGGAGCCAGACGACGAGCCAGAAGCGGCCGCTCCCGAGGAGCCGGGCGAGGAGGCGGCGCCATGACCCGCCGCACTTTTGCTCGCGATCGTAAAGACTTCGCGGTCATTGGCGCGATCGCCGCCGACAAGGTGTCGGCAGACACCGTCATTGCCGGCCGCGTCAGGACGCAGGGCTTCCGCATCTCCGTGCAGTATGTCGCTGCGGTGCGCGAGGATATGCGCCGGCTCTGGCCCGACGAGTTTCCCTCCGATGCCGGGGATCGGCCGACCACAGCAGAGTGAGCAGCACCGGGATCGCGGCAGTATCGGCTGCCGCCATCCCACACTTCGTCCTGTAAAATAAGGAGTTCCTGAACACGGATACGAACAAGTTGTGGCCGAAAGCCGCGCGCATCCGAGTAGATAAAATCTGATGGTGGGTACCCTGCGCCTAGGTCCGTTTAGGGTGGAAACCGGTCCTTCGCCGACAGGCGTCGGGGCGACCGGGTTGCGCCGCAAACAGACGTTGAACATGACCGCAGGAGGCGAGGTTTAGAAAGCGGGGTGTCAACGATCGATGGATTTCGGCACCCTTGAACTTAACTATAAATAGTTGAACTTAACTATAAATGGCCCTTTGTCGTCCCTCGGAGTTTTTTTACAATTCGCACAAGGTTCAGTGTCGCGGGAGGAGACGCTTTTGGTGGTCGACTTTTCGTCGATCTATGCTCTCTATTCGATAGATCCACGAGCCGTCTGGAGGGGTCAGCTCGTGCTGCTACTCGCGTTTGTAGCAGCGGCAGCGGTGAGCGTAATACCCTTCAACCCTCGGTCACGCGTTCTGCGCTGGCTGAAAGCTGGCGGCGTCGCCGGCGTCGCGGCAATGGCCGTACTGCAATTTGCCCTTCTCGTCCGTTATTTTTCTTACCCGGGATACCTTAATCACGCGGAGGCCAACGTTGCCGCGGTGTCGTGGCTGGGCTGGGAGGGCTATCCGCTCTATCCGCGGCTCGATACCGGCGATGTCTACGGCGTCGCCTACGGACCGGCCCTTTATCAGATAAACGGGTTCTTTCTCTGGCTTTTCGGGCCATCGATCGGGGCGTCCAAGATACCCGGCCTGACGGCGTTCACCCTATCGCAGGTTTTGTCCTTCGCGACTCTTCGGCGTACCGGCGCCGGAGTAGCCGAAGCGCTGGTAATGACCGGTGTACAATGCGTCGTGCTGGCCGGGTTCACCGATCAGGCTTACGTATTCGGTGTACGGTCAGATGCCTTGCTGTTTCTTATGGCGCAGACTGCTGTCCTCGCAGCAACCTCTGCGCCGACGATGCTGACGGCCGCGGCGCTCGGTCTGCTGGGCGGTATCTGCGCCGATCTCAAACTCCACGGCGCCCTCTACATTCTGCCGGCCTTCGTCTATTGTCTGGGTCGCTCGTCGGGCATCGCAGCCGGCCTGCGGCTGACCCTTGTCGCCGGAGTGGCAGGTGCGATCGCTTTTGCTGTCCCTTTTGGCCCGAATAACGTCTCGCTGCTCGAATACTACCATTATTTTCAAGTAGTGCGACATCGTCAATGGCTGCGATGGCTGTTTGAGCAGAACGTTGTTTTCGAAGCGATGTGTCTGGCTCCGCTCTTGTCGTTATATGCGTTATTCACCCTCAAGCTTCCGCGCGCGTTCGTCTGGTTTGTCGTGGCGCTCGTATCGTGCATGACCTTGATGACAATCCCGGCCGCGGAGAACGGAGCGGGACCACACCATCTCCTGCCATTTCTTCCGTCTGTCGTCTGGGCCTTTGTCGTCGTGCGTCGAGCGGCCGCGGCGAACCTGCCGGATCTGCGAGCGAGGGGTAGATACGAGGGCCTGACGTTGGGCTTGCTGGCCGCCCTCCTGTTCGGTTACGGCCCCATCGTGATTGCGTCGTGGGGTACAGCGTTGCGCAGAATTGCCGACACTCCGGCCATCAAGGAGGCAGCAGCTGAGATTGATAAGGCGCTTGATGATAATCCGGGGCTCAGGATTGCTGTCGGCCCGGGCACTGCGTCTTTTGATGCCGAGGGGCTACGAGTCATCCCCGTCTTCCGCGGAAACCCGCTTCCGATCGACGCGACCGCCTGGATGACCTCCGAGGCGGACGGCGTCAGCGACGAGATCGTGAAGCGCGCGATAACAGAATGTCGGGTCGACCTTTGGCTTTTGCCATCGGCCGCGCCCCTCATGGTTATGAGCCATCTAGATGGCAGAAACATCTTCTCGGCGGAGACTCTCGCCGACTTTAACGCTACCTACAAAAAGCAGCTTTCTGGTCAGATATTCGATCAATGGAGATGCAACTGGTACAACGACGATTCCTAGGACGGCGACACCTGATGCGCTATCTCTCATTGCCGCCCATCATATCGCCTCTTCCTTTCATTGATTACAAGCCCGATAGTTGTGGTCGTGCTGGTCACCAACGGCGACAATTTGTTGTTCCATACTTGGCAAGCCTCCTGCCGGAAATCACCAACGGCGAACGGTCCATAATTAGCACACCTCGGTCAATTAATGGCGGCGTGGGAACGAACGACAGTTTCCCCGCCCGACCCCGTCGATCTTCGGGCCGACGATGGACGGCTGCTTTGGGTCCAGGCTGTGTGAAAACTCGCGCGTTCAATTTGCTCGTAGAAAGTTCTTCTCAAAATTGCTGGCGACGGCTATCCGAGGAAGGCAATAGAGAAACCGGTTCTACGCTTTCTTGGCTCGCGCACGTTTTCACACGGCCTGGGTCGAAAGCCGTCCTCGGCACCGGGTATCAAGCGTCAGATTTTCACCCCTAGAGAGCCCCGCAGAGGGCCTAGGATAGGGTACCCGTCTTCCGGGCGAAGTAGCAGTCGAGATCGCGCATCATGGCCGCCCGCTTTTCGGGGCTCGGCGCAATGTAGCCAGGTGCCTGCGTGCGCCGCTCGTGCATCTGGTCGAGCCATCGGTAGAACTCCTCGCGGCTCATCCGGGGTGCCTGCCCGCGCATGCGGGCGCGCTTCTCCTGCTCCGCCTTGAGCGCTTCGAGCAGGGCGTTCAATGCACCGGGTGAGGCCATTTTTCGCGTCCGATGCCGAGGCGCAGCATGTCTTCCTCGGTCAGGCCGACCATCTGCGCGATCTCCTCGTCCGACATCATCGCAGGCCTTTTCGTGATCGCAACGGCGCTCAACCTGGGCGCTGTGTAGGGCGCAACCATAGCCGCGAGCTTGTCACGATACTCAGAGGGAAGCTCGGGATCGTTGAGCCGCTTTAAGAGCCAGTCGACCGGCATGATTTGTCCATCGGCTCGCGCCTTGGCGACAGCTTCGCGCGCCCGACGGCGTTTGCCGATGACGCCTTTCGGTCTGCCGGCCCCAGCCCGCTGGCCGCCCCAGCCCGAACCGACGCTCTTCGAGCCGTTCTTTGAATTTTCGCTCACAACTTGAATGCTAATTCAAGCTCGCCGAACAAGCCATGGGACAGCACGGCGCCAGGGACGAAACCCGGCTCGTACCCCGGCGCTGCGGCAGACCACCCGTCCCCGGTTTGCCTGACTTGCCCCACTGCCGGTTCGGCGCGACACTCGCCCTCGATCACCCGCACGAGGAGGACGGAGGATGGATCGTTACAGATGGACGGACGCGCACGGGGTTGTCGGGCCGGCACCACCCCTGAAGCGCGAGCAGGATGACCGCGAACAGCATGTACATATCCATTTGCCCGAGAATTTGTACAACCAGCCACACGTTGCCGCCCGCGACCGGCGGCCTCATGAAACCCGAGGCCGCGACCAGAGGGAGGACCCATCCGAGCAACCTGATTGCGGTCCGCTACTTGCACGGGTCCGGCAGGACGGCAAGTCGGGCGAGTGGTCGGGAAATCTTGCGGATGACGGAGGTGATAATGGTGAGGGAACACCGCTGGTTGTAAAAACCGACCCGGAAGGCGGTCTTTTGCTCCATCATTCGTTGCGTGAGGAAGGGACCGGGGACGCCGACCCGGCTGGGCTTGGGATCAAACGGCTGCTGGACTCGGCGTCACACGACGCCATCGACGACGCGGCCTTCCAACGCGTTCAAGCACGCGGTTTTGCAAGCGACCCGGCCGAAGCTTACGCCAGCCAACGCTCCTTCACCCGGCGCATGGCCGAGGCTTTTAAGGTGCGGCGCTGATGGCGGTATTGAGCCGGGTCAGTGCGCCTCCCGGCTACGGAATTCTGACCGGCGCGCCGGCCGAGAAGCCGAGGCGGTTTGTTTCCGACGGTCATGGCGGAGGCGCGTGGCTGACCACGACCGAGACAGAGGATGAGGCGGCCAACGCTGCCCTGCAGGCCGAGCGAGCGGCACGCGAGGCGGCCAACCTCGCCCTCTTCAGCCCAACGGCGAACGCCGCCGCCTCGGCGAGACGAGAAGCTGCCGTGGCGGAGAAGTTTAGCCGCGACTGGCCGCGCGGACCTCGTCAGCACTTGCGTGAGGCTCACGGCGAGCTTTCAGCGGCGGAGGCGGAACTGCCCAGATGCCGCGAGCATGCCGACGCCTCAGCAGTACATCTAGCCTCCTGCGAGGCTGAAGCGGCCTGTGCGCAGAAAGCGGTCACGGAGATCCGTCAGCAAGCCGCGGCCGAGCTGCGCGGCCGCTTGTCGGGCGCCGGTATTCTGGTCGCCGGCTATCCCGATGCTGCGGAAACCGCGGCGATGGCGACGGCCGAGCGCAGCCGCAGAACCCTGGCCGTAGCTATAGTCGCCGAGGGCGAGATCGCGGCGAGCGTGCGTGCTGCCGAAGCTGCCGTCGTTACTGCCAAGCGCGGCGTCGAGACTGCTGCCCTAGCGGCGATCGAGGAAGCGCGGCATGCCTGCCAGGCGGAACTTACGGCGGCCGAGGCGGTCGTCGAAGGGCTGCGCAAACGGTGGGCGGGTTTGCACGTCGACTCGAGATACGGCAGCGCGAATTGGCCGGCTCCGCTGAAAGCCTTGCTCGAAAATCCGGAAGCCGAGATCTAGCCAAAAAACAGGGCCGCCACGACGACGAAACCGCGGCAGCCCCGTTTGACGATGCCACTTGGGGGGACGCCCGAAGCCTAACCCGAGGTGTCCCCCGATGTCCATCCCTGCTGATCCTGTCTCGCTCGTCGGTCACAGCGAGGGAGCCTGGCGCAGCTGACCCGGTGGCACACAGGCGCCTCCCGCGCCGCCATCGCGGCGGTCGTAAGTTTGATCTGAACGCCCGGAGAAGGGCCACGACGCGCGCCGGTCGTGCTGGCCCACCCGACCGTGGCAGCGCTCTGCTGTTGCAAAAACGCGTCGCTCTGCACGGCCGCGCCGATCTTCCGCTGGACCCTGCCGCCGTGCTGTTGGCCCGCGATCTCATCGACAAAACGCAGTTCGACACATTGGGGGTGATCACCGCCTGGCTGCAACAGGCGGCGCGCGCCTGGGGCAGCAAGGACGGCAGTGTGGCAGGTTTGTGGGCGGCGATCGCCGGCGGTCTGATCGCCACCTACGGCGGTCGCCCGACGGCGACGCCGACTGGCTCCGACCAGGCCCGCTACCGGCTCGCCCGCGCCCTGGGGAAGCTCGATGGCTGCCGCACCCTGGTCGTCGAGATCGCCGAGGGCCGGGCGCCGCCGCTGGTGATCCGCGCCGCCGAACGCACCTTGACGATGGCCGATGTCGACATGCTGGCCCGGCTGCGTGACGGGCTCGACCGGGTGGCGCTGCGGCGCTAAGGCGTCACGCCGTCACGCGGCTGGGGGCGCGACGAGACCGACTGACCCGTGTTTTACTTGTTTTGAATGCTTTCTTGAATTGTTCTCCCTGCCGGCAGGACAAGCCATGGGACAGGCTTGCCGGCAGCATCCTAATCCTAGGCTTTCTGCGCCTCCCAGACCTAATGACGGGGATCTTACAACCACATCGTCGGACCCGGATCGAGACCAAGCAGATATTGCCCGACGGTCTCGAAATGCTCCTGCCTCCCTTGCAATTGCTGCGACACGGTGTGGATGTCGCGGAAGCGGCGCTCGAACGGATTCTGCTCAAAGATCGCCGTAGATCCGGCGGCGTGATAGGCGGTGTCGACGACCTGCAGCGATTGATGGATGGCAAAGGTCGAAGCCAGCCGGATCACCATCCGCTGGTCGAGTGTGATGTGCCCGGTGCGCTCGACCTCGTTGGTGATTTCGTCCAGCGAGCGCAGCAAAAAAGCGCGGGCGGCGGAAAGCCGCGCCTCGGCCTGTGCGACCTGCGACTGGATCAGATGGTTGTCGCGCAACGCGCCCGCCGAACGGAACGGCACCTTCTCGTGCGCCAGAGCGACAAAGGCGTCGAGCGTGCTGCGAGCGATCCCCATCGCCACCCCGGCAAACCCCGCCGCGTAGAGCTGGAGGCTGCTGAAACGATAGAGCAGACCCTCCTCGCGCCGGGTGTCGTCGTCGCGCGTCGCCGTATGCCGCTCCGGCACAAAGAGGTCCTCGACCGAGAAGCGGTCGCTGCCGGTTCCTTTGAGGCCGATCACATGCCAGATGTCGGTCATCCGGGCATTCGATTTCGGGAACAGCATCGTCCGGATGACCGGGTTTCCGTTGGGGTTGAGGCGCGGCGTCCCGTCTGCGTCGAGGACCGGGACGTGGCAGCCGAGCCAAGTTGCGTTGTGGCTGCCGCTGGCAAAACTCCAGCTCGCCGTCACGCGATACCCGCCGTCGACGGCCCGCGCCGTGCCGGGTCCCGGTCCCCAGGCGAGGATGCCGCGAGGCCCGCCGAAGATCTCCCATGCCGCGGCGGGCTCGAGATAGGCCGCGGTCATCGAGCAGCCCGACGCTTGGTTGAGGCACCACGCCGTGCTGGCGTCGGCCTTGGCGATCTCCTCGATCACCGGGACAAAGCTGGCCGGAAGCAATTCCGCGCCGCCCAACGAGCGCGGCAACAGCAGGCGAAAGAACCCGCGCTCGGCGAGTGCGGCGACGACGGGCTCGGGCAGCTCGCGCCGGCATTCGATCTTGTGGGCGGCGGCGGCTAGCTCGGGCGCGAATTCGCGTGCCCGGCGAAGGTAGTCGATGTCCTGTTCGTCGGGCTCAAACTGATCGGCGGTGCTCGCCGGCATTCTCCGCTCTCCTCGTCGTCCCGATTCGGACTCCACAGACAAGCGCGCCCTCCGTCAAGCCGGCGTCGCGCTGGGTTCGGCGTGAGCCAGCCGTTGCGCCCTCGTCGCGGCGCATCGGATGGCGTAGAGTTACGTTATGGCGATCCGCCTGCTCCCCCCGGTTCTGGTCAACCGCATCGCCGCGGGCGAGGTCATCGAGCGCCCGGCGGCGGCGGTCAAGGAACTGGTAGAGAACGCTATCGATGCCGGCGCTGCGCGCATCGACATCGTCCTCAGGCAAGGCGGCCAGGCGCTGATCTCGGTCGCCGACAATGGCGCCGGCATGACACAAGAGGAGCTGGCATTAGCCGTAGAGCGCCATTGCACCTCGAAATTACCGGACGACGATCTCTCGCAGATCTCGGCACTCGGCTTCCGCGGCGAGGCCTTGCCGTCGATCGGTGCCGTCAGCCGGATGCGGATCCTCTCGCGCCCGCCCGATGCGGCGAACGCCTGGGAGATCACAGTCGAGGCCGGCGCAAAGCATGCCCCGGTGCCGGCGGCCTATCCGGCGGGGACGCGGGTCGAGGTGCGCGACCTGTTCTTCGCGACACCGGCGCGCCTCAAATTTCTAAAAACAGCGCGCACCGAGCGTGACTTAGCACTCGACGCGGTGCGGCGGCTGGCGATGGCCTATCCCGGCGTCGCCTTCACGGTAACCGGCGACGAGGAGCGCGTCATGCTGCGGCTCGCTGCGGCGGCGGAGGCGGTCGGCCGGCGGACGCGGCTCGCGGCACTGCTGGGGCGGGATTTCGCCGAGAACTCGGTCGAGATCGACGCCGAGCGTGGCGGTTTCCGGTTGAGCGGGCTCGCCGGCTTGCCGACCCTGAACCGCGCTCTACCGCGCGACCAGTACCTCGTCGTCAACGGCCGGCCGGTGCGCGATAAATTGCTCGTCGGCGCGGTGCGAGGGGCCTATCAGGACGTGCTGGCGCGGGACCGCCACCCGATCGTGGCATTGTTTCTCGACGGGCCACCCGCCGAGATCGACGTCAATGTTCATCCGGCCAAGGCCGAGGTGCGGTTTCGCGAAGCCGTCCTGGTGCGCGGGCTGATCGTCGGCGCGTTGCGCAACGCGCACGCCGCAGCTGGCCATCGCGCCTCATCGACTGTTGCCGCCGCTGCAGTGGCGGCGTTCCGCCCGCCGGATTTACATCAGCACGGCGGAAGCCCGCCGCGCTTCGCGTTTCCGCCGCCCTCGCCGTCGCTCGCGCTAGCCGAAACCGGCAACAGCTTTCTGCGGCCGATCGAGGAGACGGAGCCCAGCGCGGCACCGGCGCCGTCGGAGGAGGCGCCGCTCGGCGCCGCCCGGGCACAGCTCCACGGCACCTACATCCTCGCTGAGACCGCGGGCGGGATCGTGCTCGTCGACCAGCATGCGGCGCACGAGCGGCTCGTCTACGAAAAGATGAAGGAGGCGCTTGCCGCGCGCGGGGTCGCGCGCCAGGCGCTGCTACTGCCTGAGGTCGTCGAGCTCGACGAGGCGGCCGCCGCACGGGTCGCCGCCCGCGCCGAGGAGCTCGCCGAGTTCGGCCTTGTGCTCGAACCCTTCGGGCCGGGTGGCGTCGTCGTGCGCGAGGTCCCGGCATTGCTGCCGGGGGTCGATGTCAAAGCACTGGTGCGCGACCTCGCTGACGAGCTCGCCGAGTGGGGCGATGCCCTGGCTTTGAAGGAGCGCATCGAGACGGTGTGCGGCACACTCGCCTGCCACACCAGCGTGCGCGCCGGGAAGCACCTGTCGCCGGCCGAGATGGACGCGCTGCTACGCCAGATGGAAGCCACCCCGAACAGCGGCCAGTGCAATCACGGCCGTCCGACCTATGTGGCGCTCGATCTCGCCGATATCGAGCGGCTGTTCGGGCGGCGCTGAGGACAAACCGGCACACCCTTCTTGCTGCAGTATGGGGCGATTAAGCCTCGGTTAATCGCCGTCCGGCACAGTTCCGGCACGTCCATACCGAGGCTGAAATGCGGCTCGTCCCCGCAGCATTCGTGTGTTTGGCGGCCTTGTCGCTGCAGGCGGCACCGATCCCGAGGAAGGCGGTGCCGGCCTCGCTCGGCTTGGCGCCGGTGGTTGAATCGGTGGGGCAGGGCTGCAGCCCGGGCTGGCACCGCGGCCATTGGCAGGACCCCTCGGGCGAATGGCACTGGGGCCACTGCTCTCCGAGCTGGCGCTGACTATTCGACCGTCACCGATTTTGCCAGATTGCGCGGCTTGTCGATGTCGCAGCCCCGCTTCAGCGCGACGTGATAGGCGAGCAATTGCAATGGGATATTGAGCAGGATCGGGTTGAGCTCAGGCTCGGAGGCCGGCACGTCGAAGGCGGCGTCGACCATGACCGGCATCTCGCCGGCATGGGTCACTGCGAACACCGGCCCGCGCCGCGCGCGGATTTCCTCGATCGTCGACACATTCTTGCCGTAGAGGTCGTCGCGCGGGATCACCGCCACGGTCGGGGTCTCGGGCGAGATGAGAGCCAGCGGCCCGTGCTTGAGCTCGGCAGCCGAATAAGCCTCGGCGTGCAGGTAGCTGACCTCCTTGAGCTTGAGGGCACCCTCCATCGCCACCGCATAGCCGGCCGAGCGTCCGACGAAATAGGCATGCTCGCACTTGGCGAGCTGTTCGACGAGCCCGGCGATCTCGGCCTCGCGCGCGAGAATGCCGGCGATCTGCTCCGGCAATGCGGCGAGTGCGGCGAGGAGCCGCGCGCCATCGGCGGTCGAGAGATCGCGGATACGGCCGAGGTGGATCGCAAGGAGTGCCATCGCGACAGCCGTGCAGGTGAAGGTCTTGGTCGACACGACGGCGATCTCGGGACCAGCATGCAGGTAGATGCCGCGTCCGCATTCACGCGCGATCGTGCTGCCGACGACGTTGACGACGCCGAGCACGCGCCCGCCCTTGCGCTTGACTTCCTCCACCGCCGCCAAGGTGTCGAAGGTCTCGCCCGACTGGCTGACGGCGATATAGAGCGTGTCGCGCTCGATGACCGGGTTGCGGTAGCGGAATTCGGAAGCCGGCTCGGCATGCGCCGGCAACCGGGCCAGCTGCTCGATTAAATGCGCGCCGATCGAGCCGGCGATATAGGCCGAGCCGCAGCCGAGGATCTTGACTCGGCGGATGTCGAGCAGCTCGTGAGCGGCGAGCTCGATGCCGCCCAAATGCGTTGTCTGAAAGCGTGTCTCGAGCCGCCCGCTCAACGTGCGGGCGACCGCCTCGGGCTGCTCGGCGATCTCCTTCCTCATGAAATGCGCGTATTCGCCCTTGTCGAAAGCCTCGCTCGTCCAGGTAATCGTCGACGGGGTCTTTGCCGTCGGCCCGCCGTCGAGGGTCGCGGTCTCGAACCCGTCGGCACGCACCATGGCGACTTCGCCGTCGTCGAGGTAGACGACACTTCGGGTATGCCGAACCAGGGCGGCGGCGTCTGAAGCAACGAACATCTCGCGCTCGCCGATCCCCAGCACGACCGGGCTGCCGTTGCGTGCGACGACGATCGCGTCGGGGCGCGCTGCGTCGAGCACGGCGAGCCCATAGGTGCCGACGACGAGCCGCAATGCCGCGCGCACCGCCGCGTCGAGCCCAAGCTCCGGCATTGCCGCGATCAGATGCGCCAGCACCTCGCTGTCGGTCTCGGAGCGGAAGACGACGCCGGTGCTCTCGAGCCGCGCGCGCAACGCAGCAGCATTCTCGATGATGCCGTTGTGGATGACCGCGATGCGGTTTGCCTCGTCGCAATGCGGATGGGCATTGCGATCGCTCGGCTCGCCATGCGTCGCCCAGCGCGTATGGGCGATGCCGGGCGAGCCCTTGAAGCGTGACGGCAGCAGCCTTTCGAGCTCGCGAACCCGTCCTTTGCATTTAGCCTGGCGCAGCTCGCCCGCGTGCGCGACCGCGATCCCGGCAGAATCGTAGCCGCGATATTCGAGCCGGTGCAGCCCCTCAATCAGGATCGGCGCCGCGTCGCGTTTGCCGATATAGCCGACGATGCCACACATCGCGGGTCTCCTCAGCCGTAGATCATGCGCCGGATCTGCCGCTGGCTGTAGGCCGGCGCACGAAACCGCCAGCGCTCGAGCTCGGCCGCGAGCCGCGCGAAGATCTCGCCGTTCGACAGGCCCTCGCCCTGCAGTGCGCGATGGCGCCGAGATACGAACTCTTCCGGCCGCTCGTCGAGAAACGACAGCACCTCGTCGACCAGCCGGGCCACCTCGGCGCGGCTCAGCCGCGTCGTGCGTACTAGATAGACGACGAGATCTTCGAACTCGGTCGGCTCCGACATGACGGCAACGTCTGCAGATGTGAAGCTAAAAGGCAATAATTTTGCCCGCTTCCGGGCAGATGTTCAATGCATCAGCCCGGAAGGCGTCGTGTTCGCGAGCTGCCCGATCGCATCGATGACCCGACGCCAGCACGCTTCGCCGGCGGGGTCGCCGTCCGCTGCAAACTCGTCGGCCCGTCGAGCGCTCTCCTCTTTCGCCGTTTCGCCATACCACCAGAGCATCAGGTCGGCGGCGCGCCAGATGTCGATCTCGGTCATCGTGCCGAGAAGGCTAGCCGGCGCCCGGCTACAAAACGGTTACCGGGCGCCGGAAGAATAGTTGTCTCGGGCGCTCACCAGCGCGTATCGAAGCCCTCGAACGCGTGCGGAATGCGCCGGATGTCGGCCAGCAGCTCGCCCTGCAGCCCTGCCGGGGTACCGGCGGCAAAATTTATTTCGATCGAGTCGGCGAGGCCGCCGAACCGTTCATCGATCGCCCTGGTGATTTCGTCATGAGTGCCGCATGCCGCGAAAATGCGCACGACCTCGTCCGGGACCTCGGCGGCCATCTGATTCCAGCGCCCCTGGAGAGACATCGCGTGCAGTTTCAGCCCGAGCTCATCGAGCCCGTGCAATACCAAGATCGGCAGATAGCTGCGCGTCGAGCCATAAAAGGCGACGCGTTTGCGCACCCGCTCGAATCCCTCGGTGACGGTCTTTGCATCGGGTCCGGTCACGACGAAGCCGCCGCCGAACACGTCGAAGTTCGCCCGGCTACGCCCGCTGCGACCCATCCCTTCGGCAATCCGCGACAACGCGACCTCTTCGAGATAGCGGCGCGAGCAGAGCGGATGCAGGCGCACCCCGTCGCAGACCTCGCCGGCGACCTTGAGCATCGCCTCGCCGACAGCGGCGATCGTGACCGGTACCATCGGCAGCCCGGTCGGCTCCGGCGAGAAGTCGGGGGTCATCAGGGTCAGCTTGTAGTGCTCGCCCCGGTAGTCGAGCTTTTCGCCGGTCTCCCAGCAACGCCAGACCGCGCGCAATGCCCGGACATAGTCGCGCAGCCGTGGCGCCGGCGGGCTCCAGGCAATGCCGAACCGGCGCTCGTTGTGGCCTCGGACCTGGCTGCCGAGCCCAAGCACAAACCGCCCGTTCGAGTTCGCCTGCAGATCCCGCGCCTGGCTCGCCATGACCGTCGGGCTGCGCGGGAAGGCGACGGCGATCGACGGCGTCAGCTCGATCCGTTCGGTCGCGAGTGCCGCGAAGGCAAGCGGCGCGAAGACGTCGTGATTGAGCTCGGCGGTCGTCAGCGCATCGAAGCCGGCCTCCTCCGCGGCGGCGGCGAAGGGCCCCGCATCGCGCCACTGCCGCATCGGCATCATGGTAAAAACGCGCATTCCCTCACCCCTTAGTGATGTCACCGCACCGCTCACATTTTCCCCTGACGGCAGGGGAAAAACGCGTTTGAGTCCCCGCAAAGTGTCCCCCCACGTCGAAAATATGTTATATATCAATAATATAAACCTGATCGAGCCGTGTCTGCCGGCAGCGGAATTTGGGCCTTAAAACACGGTTGGCAGCGGAATTTGGCGCCGGTGGCTGGCGGGCTAACGCGAGCATCGAGTCCGGTTCGTCCGACCTCGCACGCCGGCCTCGTGCTTGTGGTTAACTCATTAAAAATTCATAATTGACATTATAATATGCCGTCGCTATATAGGAGCACACCGGACCTCCGCAAAGGGGGTGGCAGAAGATAAGCGCAAAAGCCGGGTCCCGGACGACCGCCGTGATCGGCGCCGCCTCCGGATTCGCGCGGTTTCGCCGGAATGACGTAATAAGACGGCGTAGCATGCCCGCCGGCGCGAGGGAGGATCAGTCATGTATGTCGGAACACAAATCAGGCCGCGTGACGATAGCGATTACCGGGTCTGGGCCCAGCTCGGCGTCAGGCATGTCTGCGTCGATCCGCCCGGCAATCCGCATCATTGGAGCCTCGACGATCTGCGCCGCCATAAGGAGCACGTCGAATCGTTCGGCCTGTCGCTCGACATGGTGCAATTGCCATTGTCATCGCGCCCCATCGAGGAGGCAGAAAGCCCGCACATCCTGTTGGGGAAGGACCCTGAGCGCCAGCGCGAGATCGACAGCATCTGCAGCCTGATTGAACGGCTCGCCGCGGCCGGTATCCCGGCCGCAAAGTACAATCTCTGCATCATCGGCATCCCGCGGACCGAGCGTGAGGAGGGGCGAGGCGGCTCGCGCAACGCCGCTTTTCGCTGGGACCGCGCGGACCAGAACGCCCCGCTCGGCAGGGCCGGCATCCTCTCCGAGGACGAGAATTGGGAGCGGATCGACCATTTTCTTGGCGCCGTCGTCCCGGTCGCGACCGCCGCCAGGGTGCGCCTCGCCTGCCACCCGCACGATCCCTACACGCCGCCCGGCTACCGCGGTGTCACCCGCGTGCTCGGCACGGTCGAGGGGCTGAGGCGGTTCGTGACGATGCACGAGAGCCCCTATCACGGGCTCAATTTCTGCCAAGGCACCGTCGCCGAGATGCTCGACGATCCGGAGCGCGAGATCCTCGAGGCGATCCGCTGGTTCGGCGAGCGCGGCAAGATCTTCAACGTGCATTTCCGCAACATCAAGGGCCGCAAGCTCGATTTCATGGAGGCCTTTCCCGACGAAGGCGACATGGACATGGCCCGCTCGCTCCTCGCCTATCGCGATGTCGGCTACCCCTACATGCTGATGCCGGACCACGTGCCGCAGATCGACGGGCGCGACCCTTCGGGTGTCGCCTTCGCCTATTGCTACGGCTACATCCAGGCGCTGATCGACGCGCTGGTGCCGCAGGGGCGATAGCTGACCGGGCTCGTCAGGTTTGCTAACCTTCCTACTCGATCACCTCGTCGGCACGGGCGAGCAACGACGGCAGGATGGTCAGGTCCAGCAAACGCGCCGTCTTCAAGTTGATGTAGAGCTCAAATCGCGTGGGCTGCTCGACCGGAATGTCGGCCGGGGCGGTCCCTCTGATGATCTTGTCGATCTGCGCGGCAGCCGGACGAATCATTGCCAGGCGATCCGGGTCGAAGCTTACCAATCCTCCGGCGATGACCGCCTGCCTGAAGGGGTAGCACGACGGGAGATGGGCGGCGAGCGCCAAATCGGCGATCTGCTTGCCGAGGATAAAGGTGAGGGTTGAACGGGCTGCAATAAGGGCCCCTGCTTGGTCCCGTTTCATATTGGCAAAGGCAGCATCGAGATCATCGGCCGATTTGATGTCGACGCGGACAACGGCGACTCCGAGCTCGCGGGCCGCCAGGTCCTGGGAGGTCTGTTCAACAAATGCTGGGTCCCCGACCGGGTGAAGGACAGCCACTCGTTTGAGATCCGGCACGATTTCTTTGAGGATTTGGAGTCTCTTGCCGGCGGTCTCTACCGCCGCTTCGGAGGTAATACCGGTCATGTTTCCGCCGGGGTGCGCGAGGCTTTGGACGAGCCCAAGCTCCACCGGGAAACCAATCGATATGAAGACCGTTGGCACGCTGCCAGCCAATTTTTTCGCCGCTATTGCTGCTTCGCCCCACACGACCAACAGATCGATTTGTGGCAGCAAGGAAATGATGACCTCGTGGTTTTCGTCCGGCCGCGAGCCGGCATATCGATGCAACAGCACGATATTGCGACCCTGCACATAGCCGAGATCAGCCAGGCGCTGTTCCAGCGTCTGCGCAAAGATTCCACCAGTCTCGGACGCACCGGTAAGCACATGGCCTATTCGCCAGACTTTGCGCGGTTGCTCAACAGAGGCCGGGAAGTGCGATGTCAGCGCAGCACCGGAAATTACGCCCATGAAATCTCGCCGCCTCACTCTATGACCTCGTCGGCGGTGGCAAGCAGCAATGGCGGGACCCCAAGGCCGAGCGCCTTGGCAGCTTGATATTGATGACAAGTTCGAATTTGGTCGGTTGCCCCACCGGCAGGTCGGCCGGTTTCGTACCCTTGAGGATCTTGTCCACATAGACAGCAGCTCGGCGGTAGAGATCCGGCAGGCTCGCGCCGTAGGACAGAAGACTACCGGCATCAACGAAACTTCTTCGCGGAAACATAGCCGCCATACGCGAGGCCGAGCTGCGCGATGATCTGATCCCCAAGCGAGTCGGTAACAAAATCGCGAGCGACCAGGAGACCACGTACGCCTCCCGCGGCCGCTCGCTCAATGCCTACGAGATCCCGACTCGATCTCGATCCCAACGGAGGGAGCCGCCGATTGCACGGATCGCAACCAAGCTGGGCCTTCCGCACCTTCTGGGTTCCAGATGAGCCCGACGCCCGCAAGCCCGGGAACGATCTCCTTCAGTATCTGCAACCGTTTGCCTTGTAGCTCCTCACCGAGGATCGAGAAACCCGTTACGCTCCCGCCGGGATGAGCCAGCGAAGCGACAAGGCCGGAGGCTATGGGATCACCGAGCCCCACCACGACGACTGGTTTGTTTACTGCTCGTCGAACCGCGGATGCTCCGTTTGCCCCTCCCGTCACGAACCGTCCACGCCGGCACTCAGAAGATCCGAGATCAGCGGCGGCAGGCGATCCGGTCGACCCCCGGCCCGACGCTCCTCGATCCTGACGGTTTGGCCGTCGACATAACCATTCTCCCGCATACCCTGCCGAGAGGCGCTCGCATACTCATCGACTGGAGCCGAGAGCTGAATAAAGCCGACGACCGGTATTCGTCCCGCCTGCGGTCGGGCGCGGGCGGCAACCGGAAATGCGGTTAGCGCAAGTCCAAACAATCGAAGAAGTTCGCGCCTTCTCATTCCACCACCTTTTCGGCCGCCCCGACCAGTGCAGCCCTTAATCGAACGACTAAGAGAAGTGGGTGCTGCGCGACCGAGCCGCGGTGATTAGAGCGAGAGGATCACCTGATCATCGTCTTCGACACGGTCGCCCGCGCAAAGGGCATGACTGAATCGTCAGCGTACGCGCTACCATCTTCCGCCCGCCAAAGGCAAGGTCGAACGAGGAGAATAGGGGATGGATGACGCCGTCGAAAAATCTGCGATGCGCAAGATCTATTTCCGCCTGCTGCCGTTCGCCGTGCTGAGCTATTTCCTCGCCTATATCGACCGGATCAACGTCAGCTTTGCCGGGCTGACAATGCGCGACGATCTGAACATGTCCGCAGCCGCCTTCGGATTCGCGCTCGGCACCTTCTACTGGGGATATTTCATCTTCGAGGTGCCGAGCAACCTGATCATGGAAAAGGTCGGCGCGCGGCTGTGGATCGCTCGCATCATGATCACCTGGGGGATCCTCGCCGGGATCACCGCCACCTTCACCGGGTCGACCAGCTTTGGCATCGTGCGCTTCCTGCTCGGTGTCGCCGAGGCCGGATTTTTCCCTGGCATCCTGCTCTATTTTACTTACTGGTTCCCGAGCTATCACCATGCCCGCATCGTCTCGGGCTTTCTCATCGGGTTGCCCGTGGCGGTGGCACTCGGAGCGCCGATCTCCACCGCCTTGCTCGGCCTCGACGGCTTGTTTGGTCTGCGCGGCTGGCAGATCATGTACCTCGCCGAGGCAATACCCACTGTCATCATCGGCATCGTTACGTTTTTCCTGCTGACCGACAAGCCGGAGCAGGCAAGGTTCCTGTCGGGAGAGGAAAAGACCTGGCTTACGGCAAAGCTTCACGCCGAGCGGCGGGCCAAGGACGCGGTGCGAACCTTCAGCTTATGGGAGGCGATGTACAATCCCAAAGTCTTGCTGCTGTCGCTGAACTATCTCGGCATCGTCACGGCGAGCCTGGGTATGCTGTTCTTCAAATCATCGAATCACTCGGCAATTTCAGCAATATGGAGGTCGGCTGGTTGACGATGATCCCCTATATCTGCGGCGGGATTAGCATGGTGATTTGGGGCCATATCTCCGACCGTATGAACGAGCGGCGATGGAATTTGCTGGGGGCGTGCGTGGTCTCCACGGCCGGGCTCGTCATCGCCGGCCTGACCATGGGAACCTGGTGGGCCCTGGTAGGTATGTCGATCGCGGCGATGGGGTTTTACGGCTCGAAAGGACCGTTCTGGGCGATGCCCCCGATGTTTCTAACCGGCATGGCGGCGGCCGGTGCGATCGCCTGGATCAATTCCATCGGTAATCTCGGTGGCTTCTTCGGCTCCTGGTATGTCGGCTTTATGAAGGACCTGACCGGGAGCTATGCGGGCGGGCTCTACGGGCTCGCGCTGTTCGGCCTGATCGCCGCCTTCATTTCGGCTTTCTTCCTGCACATCCCGGATCCCACGGCTTCTATAAGAGCCCCGGAGGCGTTGAGAGCGGCGGAATGAGCGAGGGCGTGGTCGGGCGGGACTGGCATCATACCTGCCAATCCTCGATCTGAAGCCCCGTCACACACCCGAATTCGTGCGTGTTGCGCGTAACGAGGATCAAATCCCGGGCCACGGCTTGTCCCGCGATCAGCACATCATAGGGGCCGACCGGCGTCCCCTTGGAGGCGAGCAAGGCCCGGATCTCACCGGCTTGCCTGGCGTCCTCCTTGTCGAACTCGAGCACCTCGAACTGGAGAGCATCGATCAGAGCCAGGTTCTGTGCCGCCCGCCGGCTTCTGAACGCGTCATAGAACAACTCGTGCGCGACGATGGCTGAGACTGCTACGTCGCCTACCCTCTCTCGCCGTGCGCGCTGCGCTGTTTTCGAGGTCTTGTCATTGAGCAGGGCGATAACGGCATTCGCGTCGAGGAGATAGCGCATCAGCGAAACAATTCATCGAGCGCGGGACGCTCCTGCTGCGGGGGCTTTTCATTGACCGCCTGAACGAAGTCATCATCGAGCTTCCCAGCGATCGCATCGAGCCAGCTCCAGTCCTCCGCCACCGGCTCGAGGATGACAGCACTGCCGTGACGCCGGATGCGAACCTCCTTGCCACGAAAGCGAAAGTCTTTTGGGAGCCGCACCGCCTGTGATCGTCCGGACCAAAAAAGCTTTGCCGTTTCCATTGCCCATACCGTACGATACTAATGATATATAGCATCAAATCGAAGGCCGGCAAAGACCCTTAGAGGCCGCCGGTCCTTCCTGTATGGCTCGGCCCGGCATCAGATCAGAATACGCATAAGGAGGTACCCGACATGACCCAAACCGTCGCTCGCCTGCTGGCCGAGAGCTTCGAAGCGCATGATGTCGACCAAGTCTACTGCGTGCCGGGCGAGAGCTATGTCGGACTGACCAGCGCGCTGATCGAGAAGAACTCGATCCGCGTCGTCGTCTGCCGGCACGAGGGCGGCGCCGGCTTTATGGCGGTGGCCGACGGCAGGCTGCGCGACCGCGCCGGGGTAGCCCTGGTCTCGCGCGGGCCGGGGCTCTCCAATGCGATGGTGGCGTTACACTCAGCCTATCATGACGCCACACCCGTCGTGATGCTGATCGGCCAAGTCGAGCGCCAGGATTTCGGCCGGTTGGCATTGCAGGAGCAGAACTACTCGCGCCTATTGTCGGACGTGACCAAACTGGTGATCGAGGTCAACAAACCGGCACAGGCGTCGGAGGCAATTGCCCGCGCCTTCCATGTCGCGGAAAGCGGCACGCCCGGCCCGGTTGCTGTCGTCGTGCCCGAGGACGTCTTTGACGCGGAAACCGATGCAGCGCTCGACCTGGCCCGCCCACGCGTCGTGTCGGCGCCGCGTCCGAACGATCTCGACCGGCTGGCAGTGATGCTCGAAGCGGCCGACCGGCCATTGGTATTGGTCGGCGGCGGGCTATTGGCCGAAGCGGTGCATGACAACGCCGTCTTTGCCGACCTCAATCGCTTGGCCGAGAAATGGGTGTTGCCGATCAGCCCGACCCATCGCCGCCCTCAGCTGTTCGACGCGACCCACCCGAATTACGGCGGCTATATGGGGATCCGGGTGCCGCCCGATCTGCTCGGCGAGATGAAACGCGCCGACCTGCTGGTAGCCTTGGGCGAGCGCATGACCGACTCGGTCAGCCAATCCTACACCTTCCCGTCCGCGCCCAAGCCGCAATTGCCGTTTGTCCACGTCTGGCCCGATCCCAATGAGGTGGGCCGGGTCTGGCGGCCCGATCTCGGCCTGCCGTGCAGTCCCTACGAAGTGATAAGGGCGTTGCTGCGCCGCGGGGCCCCCGCCGACGCCGCCAAGCGCCGCGGCTGGGTCGATAGGCTCAATGTGATCCACCGGAGGCTTCTGGCCAAGGAATGGGATCCGACCAGCGACGGCATCAATTTCGCCGCAGTCGTCTGCGAGGTCGACAAGCACCTCGCACCCGATGCCACGGTGACGACCGACGCAGGCAATTTCGCGAGCTTCGTCCACCGCTATATCGGCTTCCGGCAGGGACAGGTGTTTCTCGCCTCGGTGGTGGGTGCGATGGGCTCGGGCATGCCGATGGCGGTGGCCGCGGCGTTGCGCCGGCCGGGGACGCAGGTTGTCGCCTTTGTCGGCGACGGCGGCGCCTTGATGACCGGGAACGAGATCGCCACCGCCCGCCAATACGGCGCCAACCCGATCATGATCATCTCCGACAACGGCATGTACGGCACGATCGGCATGCACTCCTATGTGCGCTACCCCGAGCGACCATTGATGGCCGGCACTCGACTGACCAACCCGGACTTCGCGCAATGGGGCCGCTCGTTCGGCGCTGAGGGCATCACGATCAAGAGCGAGGCGGAGGTAGCCGACGGCATCGCCCGCGCGTTTGCGGTCACGACCAAGCCGGTAGTTGTGCACTGCCTGACTTCGGCGATCCAGATGAGCGCCTGGCGTCGCTACACCCGCTCGGCAACGTTGCCGTAGCACGGCCTTGCGTACCTACCCGACGCGAGTAACGTCGACGGCGTAGCAATTTCCCGCGTTAAATAGCGATCTTGGTCTCGATCGCGTCGTAATCTGCCTGTACGCCGCCATCAGTCGCTTCGAGAAGTCCGGCGGCCGTCAGGGCTTGGACGTCAGCGTGTACATTGCTGTAGTCGCGACCGAGCGCTTTAGCCAACGACCGGACGCTCGTGACCTTGTGCCGGCGGACATACCGCAACAGTTCCATCCGCTTGCCGGTGAGGACGCGGGCGAGGGCATCCCAGCTTTCGAACGCCAAATGACGCTCACGGAACGACTCGCCAAGCTCGGCGCGGTGCCATGCATCGACAAACCGACGTGCCGCGTCGTCTTCGATTGCGCCACCGACGGTAATTTTAACGTCGCTCATTTCGCACCTCGAACGGCCCGCACATCGGACCAGAAATCGACCACAAGCTGCTCGACACTGCTGAACGTATAGGGCGTCTCGGCACCTTCGAAATGCCGATGATCCCCCTTGCCGCGTTCGTTGTCGTAGCTGACTTCCCGAATACCGGGACGGCCGTAAAACAGCGAGTATTTGAGCCCGTGTTTAGACGGAGGAACCGGCACAGGGACACGCCAAAGCACCATTTCCACGATTGCGCCATCGTCATAGTCGATGCGCTGGTGGAAGAGCAGTTCGGCCTTCACAGATTATAATGGTATCCAGAACCATATGGTGTCAAGCACCATGGAGATGACCGACCCGCCGGACGGCGACGGTCCGTCAGTCGGCAAACCGGGCTACCGCTCGCCAGCGGCGCGGTAGGCGTCGAAGATCAGGCGGACCGCGTGCACGCATTCGCTCGCCGGGATCGGCGGCTGGTCGCCGCGGCTGTACGCCTCCAGCGCCTCCCGGACCGCGCGCGGATAGCCGGCCACCCAGTCCGGCGGCTGCGGGATCGTCTCCTCGCGACCGGGGGCGAGGATTTGCAAGCCGCCCGGCACCTGACGCAGCAGCAGCCGCTCCCCGGCAACCTTCTGCTCGCCGTCGGTCTGGTTGGAGGGCCAGGTCGGCATCGTGTAGCCGACCTCGTTGTGTATGACGATACCGCTCGGGGTGCGCATCGTCGCGAATGCGTAATCCTCGACTTCGGCGCCGTGCACCTGGCGACTGACGACGGCGGAAACGACTTGGGGTTCCTCGCGGGTGACGAACCGCGCGATGTCGAAGCCATGTCCGCCGAGGTTTAGGAGCGCGCCGCCGCCGGCTTGCGACTTCTCGGCCATCCACGGCGAGTCCCATTCCACATAACGCCGCATGGTCGGCCGGATCCCGCGATAGACGATGTGCGAGATCCGGCCGAACTCGCCGGCTGCGATCATGCGTTTAACGGTCACCGCCCAGAACGAATACCGGACCATGAACGGGACGCCTACCCAAGCTCCTTTCTCGGCGGCAAGGCGGGCGAGAGCCGCCACGGTGTCGGGGTCGGTGCCCCACGGCTTTTCCATGATAAACGGGACCCCGGCATCGACGAGAAACCGAAAGGTCTCGGGCATGTCGCGATGCCGGCCGAGGGCGACGACGAATTCCGGCCGCGTCGTCTCGATCATCCGACGATAGTCGATGAACGGCGTGCTGCCAAAGCGCTCGGCGCGGTCCCGGGCGATCCTTTCAGTCCGGTCGGAGACCCCGACGATGTCGCATCCGAAATCGCGCAGGATGCGGAGATAGGACGCGTCGTACGCGGAATGCCAATGACTGACGTCGATCGCGGCGACGCGCTTCGGCATGCTCACGGCGATCCTCCCCTCGAGAACGTCCGCCGCGGCGCCCGCATAGAGCGCCGCGGCGCGCCTTTCTACTCTGCGGCGGCCCTCGCGGGCTCGATGAACCGCGACACCCACTTATTGCGGCGCTTCAGGCCGTCGCGATACATCGCCTCGAACTCGGCGGGCGGGAAGGAGTGTGTCGAATCGCGCTGGAGAAGTGCTTCCATCCATGCCTTGAGCCGCGGGAACTTCTCGATATGGCCGAGCTTCTTGACACGGTCGAGGAAGTAATAGCGTTGCAGGAACGGGGCGTAGGCCGCGTCGACCAGCGAATATTTGGCGCCGTTGAAAAAGGGGCCGCTGCCCTGCTTTTCGAGCGCTTTTTCGACCCGCTCGAACGGCATCGGGATCTCACCGGCCGCCTTGTTGTAGTCGGCCTCGGTGTCGGCATAAGCGGTCGCCGTGACGATGCTGGCGAAGATCGGCACGTAATCGGTCCAGGCGCGGTTGACAGCCCGCTCGACCGGGTCGGCGGGATGCAGCCGTGGCGCGATCGTCTCGTCGAGATACTCGTTGATGGCGTTCGACTCGAACAGCGACACCTTATCGTCGATGGTCAGAGCCGGAACCTTCTTGTGCGGCGAGATCGCGAGAAACCAGTCGGGCCGATTATCGGGCTCGATATGGCGGAGCTCGAACTCGGTGCTCTTCTCGCGGAACACGATCGCCGAGCGCTGCACCCAAGGGCAGGTCTTGAAGCTGACGAGCATATATTTCGCCATGGCGGCCTCCGATGTTTTGTTCGAGAGCCGCCATGATCGCACGCGCGCGCGGTTCGGTTAAACAGAAATCGCTAAGCCTCCCATCCCGAGTCCCGCATGCCGGAAAAGGAATGAGAGGGGCCGCCTCATCCTCCCTCGGGGATCGGGCCGTATGGGCGGGTGATCAGTTCGAGCAGGTGGCCGTTCGGGTCGTCGAAATAGACGCCGCGGCCGCCATAGAGATGATTGATCTCGCCGGGCCGCTCACGGCGAAAATTCGCGTAGTGCTTGACGCCGCTCGCGCGGATGCGGGCGAGAGCCGCGTCGAATTCCGGGTCGCTGACCAGGAACGCATAGTGCTGCGGACGGAAGCCCTCGGAGTCCGAAAAATCGAGGGTGACGCCGTTCCCGGTCGGGACCGGCACGAAATGACCCCATTCCGGTCCCGCCTCCAGGTTCAAAATGTCGGCGAGGAACTTGGCGGAAGCCCATTTGTCCTTCGCCGGGATGATCGTGTGGTTGAGCTCAATAGTCATCTTTTCTCCCTTTCCAGTGTGACTCACTGAACCCGGTCGGCGAGCCGCGAAAGGTGGTGGGCCGGGTCACCGAACATGTGTTCGACGACCATAACACGTCGGAAATAGTGGCCGACCGCGTATTCCTCGGTCATCCCGATGCCGCCGTGCAATTGGATTGCGTTCTGCGCGACGAAGCGGCTTGCTTGCCCGACGCCGACCTTGGCCATTGCGATGTTGTGCGCCCGCTCCACTGGATCGGGCTCGTCGACCATCATCGCCGCCAGCATCGCCATGCTGCGGCCCTGCTCGAGGGCGATCAGCATTTCCGCGGCGCGGTGCTGCAATACCTGGTTCTGGCCGATCGGCTTGCCGAATTGCTGGCGCGTCCTCAGGTATTCGAGGGTCATCGCATGCATCGCTTCCATCGCCCCGACCGCTTCGGCCGAGGTCGCGGCGATCCCAGCCTCGACCACCCGCTCGATGACCGGCATCGCGTTGCCGTGTTCGCCCAGCATGTCGGCGCGAGCGACCTCGACCCCGCTCAACGAAATTTCCGCCGCTCGGGTTCCGTCGCGCATCGGGTAGGAACGGCGCGCCACACCGTTCGCCCTGGCATCGACCAGAAATAAGCCGATGCCGTCGGGATCGTTGCGCTCGCCCGCGATGCGGGCGCTGACGATCAGCCGGTCGGCGCCGTCGCCATGCGCGACTATGCTCTTGGCGCCCTCGAGCACCCAACCGTGCGCAGTCGGCTTCGCGGTCGTCAGCACATCGGTCAGGTCGTAGCGCGCCTGCCGCTCGCCATGAGCGAAGGCCAAAGTCATGCGGCCCTCGCCGACCGGCGGCAGGGTCGCCGATTTCTGCGCATCGTTGCCCGCCAGACGCAGAGCGGTGCCACCAAGCACCACCGTCGCCAGGTAGGGTTCGAGCGCCAGCACGCGGCCGAACGCCTCCATGATCAGCATGATCTCGATGGCACCGCCGCCAAACCCGCCATGCTCCTCGGCAAACGGCAGCCCCAGCAGGCCTTGCTCGGCATAGCGCGACCACAGCGCCGTGCTGAAACCCTCGGGCTCAGCAAGATAGCCGCGCCGCTGCGCAAAGCCGTAATGGTCGGCGAGCAGCCGGTCGACAGAGTCGCGCAGCAGACGCTGCTCGTCGGTCAAATCGAAATCCATTAGAGCCCCAGCACGGCCTTGGTCAGGATGTTCTTCTGGATCTCGTTGGTCCCGCCATAAATCGAGGCGGCGCGCAGAAAGAGATAGCTCTTTGTCGCCTCGCTCGCCCAAGCGGGGCCGAGTTCCGGCTCATTGCTGAGCGCCTCCAACTCCTGCGCCCAATCCGGCATCGCCAGCGGACCGCCGACGTCCATCGCGAGTTCGGTCGTCGCCTGCAACAGCTCCGTGCCCTTGATCTTCAACGCCGAGGACAACGGATCGGGCTTGCCGGCCTCTTTCTTTGCGTAGGCGGAGACGACGCGGAACTGGGTAATCTCGAGCGCCTTGATGTCGGTTTCGAGCTGAGCGACGCGCAGGCGAAAGGCGGGGTCGTCGATCAGCGGTTTGCCGTTGGCGCGCATCTCGTGCGCGGCCTCTTTAGCGAATTTGACCCGCTCTTTCGATTTGCCGAGCCGCGCGATGCCGGTGCGTTCGTGTCCGAGGAGGTACTTTGCGACGTCCCAGCCGCGGTTCTCCTCGCCGACGAGCATGTCGACCGGCACCTTGACGTCATCGAAGAACACCTCGTTCAGATGGTGGCTGCCGTCGATCGAGACGATCGGCCGAACCGTCATGCCCGGTGTCGTCATGTCGATCAGCAGAAACGAGATGCCCTCCTGGCGCTTTTTCGCGGCCGGATCGGTGCGCACCAGGCAGAAGCACCAATCGGCATGGTGTGCCGTCGAGGTCCAGATTTTCTGGCCGTTGACGACGTAATGGCCGCCGTCGCGCTTCGCCGCGGTTTTGAGCGCGGCGAGGTCCGATCCCGCCCCCGGCTCGGAGAACCCTTGGCACCACCAATCGTCGATATTGGCGGCGCGCGGCAGAAAGCGCCGCTTCTGTTCCTCGGTGCCGAATTGGATCAATACCGGGCCGATCATCGTGATGTTGAACGAGGAGACTTCGGGCGCGGGCGCCAGCTGGTTTTCCTCGAGAAAGATCATGCGCTGCACCGGCGTCCAGCCGGGGCCGCCATATTCCTTGGGCCAATTGAAGGCCGCCCAGCCGCGCTCGTTGAGGATGCGCTGCCAGCGCACCGTATCCTCTTTGCGCGGCGCATAGCCGAGCCGCATCCGCTCGCGGATGTCGTCCGGCAAGTTATCCCGGACGAAGGCTCGGAGCTCTTCGCGGAACGCGAGCTCATCCGTGGTGAAGCGCAAATCCATGGCCAATCTCCCCTACTCTCGGCCATCATACATCGTCGGCGCCTCGGCTAGTACCCGCTGCCTTATTCCGTTATCCGCTTGGGCAACTGCAACGGGACCTCGCTTGGCTCAAATTGCATCCTCGGCAAACCCAACCAGCCACTCGGACAGACACGCCGCGCCGCGCTCTGCAGAGTTCTGCGCGAAGCGTTCAGTGTCGCGCCGCAACGCCGAGAGCGAAATGCCCGGTACGGCAGCGATCTCGACCGCGTGTCCGACGAGCCAACGCTCAAGATCGCGACCGTTGATCTCGGTATGGAATTGGCAGGCCAGCGCTTGGCGTCCGAGGCTGAACGCCTGGTTTGGGCAGATGTCGGTCGAGACGAGGAGCTCGGTCCCTTCCGGAAGGTCGAATGTGTCGCCGTGCCAGTGTAGAACCGGCGCCCCGACGAAATGGCGCAACGGCCCATTTCGGCCCGCCTCGGTGAGCTGTACCTCGCCCCACCCGATTTCTTTCTCCGGAGCGGGATAGACCCAAGCGCCTAGCGCTCGGGCCATCAATTGCGCGCCGAGACAAATCCCGAGCGTCGGACGCTCTGCGGCGAGCCGGCGCTCGAGCAATCGGAGCTCGTCGCGGAGAAAGGGATAGGCGGGCTCGTCAGATACCCCGATCGGGCCGCCAAGCACGACGATCAGATCAGGCGCCAACGGATCGACTTCACCGACATTGTCGATCCCGACGTCGCAATAGCGAACCGCATACCCGTGGCGGCGCAGAACGTCGTCAAATGCCCCGAGATCCTCGAAGTGGACGTGACGAATTGCGATCGCCGTCTTGGTTATCGGTCGAAGCTTACCCCCCCTTCAGCGTTTTCCAATCGATGCGGTTCTCGAACGCGGCGGCGGCGCGGTAGATCGTCTCTTCGTCGAAGGCCTTGGCCGCCAGCATCATCCCTACCGGCAGGCCGTCGACCAGGCCGCAAGGCAGGCTCATCGCCGGGTGGTGGGTGCAATCGAATTGTGCGGTGTTGGCCAGCATCTCGAAAGCACGCTGCAATATCTGCTCCACCGGAGCATTGGCCTCGGGCAATGGCGTCGCCACCATCGGCAGGGTCGGCATCAGCAGCAGATCGTACCGCGCCAATACCTCGTCATAGGCGCGGCGCAAGCGGCGCACCAGGTTCTGCGCCTTGGCGTAATAACGGCCGCGGTAGCGCGTCACCATGTAATGGCCGAGCAGCATCGTGTTTTTGAGGCTGTCCGACAGCTCGTCGGCGCGGCTCCGCCAGGCGCTGTGGAAATCCAGCATCGAGGTGACGTAGAGCCCCTGCCAGTTGAAGCCAAAGCCGTTGCCCAGCATCATTTGCATCGTGGCGCCCTCGGCAGCCACCGGCAGCCAGATCGCCGCGCCTAGCCGGTGCATCGGGATCGACACCGTCTCGACGGTCGCGTCCAATCCTCTAAACCGGCCGGCCGCTTCGCGGACGATCGCATCGACCTGCGGCATAGCTTGGGGATGGCCAAAGCCCTCTTCGACCACGGCAATCCTCAATCCTGCGGCGCCCTTGCTCAATGCTTCGCGATAGGGTTTCGCGACCGTGCCGCCGTATTGCCGCGGGTCGAGCCCGTCGGGCCCCGCCAACACTTCCAACAGCAGCGCATTGTCCTCGACCGTCGCGGTCATCGGACCCGTGTGATCCAAGGTCAGCTCGATCGGCATGATGCCGGTATAGGGTACGAGACCATGCGTCGGCTTCAGTCCGTAGATCCCGCAGAACGAGGCAGGGATACGGATCGAGCCGCCCTGATCGCCGCCCAATGCCATCGGGACCTCGCCCAACGCAACGACGGCGGCGCTGCCCGAGGATGAGCCGCCCGCCGAATAGCCGATCCGGTGCGGGTTGTGCACCGGGCCGCTGGCGCTGGTGTGGCTGCCGCCCGAGAAGCAGAAATATTCGCACACCGTCTTGCCGGCGATTGTCCCGCCGGCGTCGAGAATGCGCGTCACCACGGTTGCGTCGATATCGGGCACATAGCCTTGCATTGTCGAGGCGCCGTTCATCAGCGGCACTCCGGCGAGGCAAATGTTGTCCTTGAGGGCGACCTTCTTGCCTTTGAGCTTGCCTGAGGTGGCGCCCTCGAGCTCAGTCTTGACATACCAGGCGCCGTGTCGGTTTTCCTCGGGCACAGGACGCCGGCCAGGTAGCCTCGGGTAGGCGACCGGCGGCAGCTCGTCCGGCATCCGGCCGAGCTGGTTGTACGCCTCGAAGCTGGGGAGCAGGCTTTCACGATGCGCGGCGAGATCGGCCTCGGTAAAGCTAAAGCCGAGCTCCGCGGCGACTTCACCGAGTTGTTCCAATGTCGGGACCTTGACGGTATCAAGCGACATTGCCCGTTCTCCTCTCTGGCTAGACAGACCCTCGAAGTCGTGAGCGAAGACGCTCGGCGATCTCGGCGATGCGGTCGCGATCGAACCGCTGATCGTCGTCCCTGGCGCGGTCCCAATTGATCAACAGATCGTCGCCCGCTCGCCGCGGCAAGACGTGGACGTGAACATGGAGCACCGACTGTCCGGCGAGTTCGCCATTCGCCTGCACCAAGCTGATCCCTCCGGGTCGAAGCACCTCGTTGACAGCGCGCGCCACCTTGCGGACCGTCGATGCTACCGTGCCAAAAGCAGCCGGAGGCATATCGAACACCTGTTCGAAATGCTCCTTTGGAATCACCAGGCAATGTCCCTCATTGGCCGGATGAATGTCCATGAATGCAAGCGTGGCATCGTCTTGATAAATTTCGTGACACTCGCTGATTCCGGCGACGATCTTGCAAAAGATGCATTCACTGGTATCCACGTCCTCTCTCCCTGTCGGGCGGGTCTACGCACCCGCCCAGAGCGACTGCCGCTTTAGCTGCGGTGTTTCGTTTTTCCGAGGCGCCTCGGTAGCGGATCGAACCTTGCCCGGGTTCGTTTCCGATGCCGATGCTCACGCCGCGGCGAGCGAGATCCCGAGCGCCTCGAGATCCGGTGTGACGCGGGCGGTCAACACCCCGACCTTGCGCATGTTGCGGATCAGCCCGGCGTGGAGATCGCGCCGGAAGAACTTGCGAAAAGCGGTCTCGTCTCCGCCTGCCGCCCGTTGCCGTCGGAGTTGCCGGATCTCCTCGATGTCGGAGCGATCGAACCCCATGTCCTCATAGGCGGCGAGCGGGAAGATCCCGCGGAGGGTGCGGTTCAGCGCCCACACCGCAAAGTCCTCCATCTCGCGCCGCTCGGCCGCCGTGGCTTCTTCCACCACCGCCGGCAATGCCAGCATGCTGAAACCCATGTGGCGTGCCTCGTCCTGCAGGATGCGGCGGCATATCACCCTCAGCACCTCGTCCTTCGACGACTCGGCGAGCATCCGAAACAGCGACACAGCGAAGGTTTCGGCGACGAGCTGCAGCCCAATCGTCTTCAGATACCATGCAGAGGTGCCGAGCAAGGTATCGAAGATCTCCCTGACGTTGCCGGCGAGCGGGTAGCTTTCGCCGTCTAGGCGGAGCGCCAGATAACGATGGAGCACTTCGTTGTGCCGACCTTCATCGACCACCTGAGTCGCCTGGAACAGCTTGGCGTCCTGCCCGTGTACGTTCTCGACCAATTGGCTGCACACCAGCATCGCACCGTGCTCGCCGTGCATCAGGGTCGACAGGCGCCACCGGCTGACATAGCGGTTGAGCTCGACCCGCTGGTCCGACGAAAGGCGGTCCCAGAATTTCGTACCGTGGATATCGACCAGATCGTCGGCGATCAGGCCGCCATCGCCCTCGAGCGGCCGGGCCCAGTCGATGTCGGTCGCCGCGTTCCACTGATCGATCTTGGCCTGCTCGTAGAGCCGCCGCATGTCGGCGTGCTCGCAATCGTAGTCATGGCGGAAATACGCCGTGTTGCGGGTCTCGATCTGGTGTCCGCTCTCCATCGGGAGGCCTCCATGATGCCGGAACGCCGGAATAATGGTGCATGATACCCGAGCGGCAGACAAAACGATAGGAGACCGGCATGGCCCAACCACGAACCGTCACGACCTACATCGACTACAAGAGCCCCTATGCCTATTTGGCGAAGGATCTCGCCTACGGGCTCGAGCGCGACTTCGCGGTTCGCGTCGATTGGCTGCCCTATGTGCTCGACATTCCGAGCTTTCTCGGCTCGGCCCGGGTTGATGACAGCGGCCGGGTGATCGAGGAAGAGCGCAACGCACATCAATGGCGGCGGGTTCGCTACAGCTACATGGACTGCCGCCGCCAGGCGAGAAAACGCGGTCTAGTGATCCGCGGCCCGCAGAAGATCTGGGACTCGACCCTCGCCGCCTGCGGCATGCTCTACGCCAAGCGCCAGGGCGACGCGGTGCTGCGCCGTTATCACGACATCACTTTCGAGCGCTTCTGGAAACGCGAGCTCGACATCGAGCATCGCGATGTGATCGGCGCGGTGCTCGCGGAGGCCGGCGCCGACGCAGCGGACTTCTCGGCTTATTCGGCGGGGGAGGGGAAGGAGGAGCTAGATCGGATCTGTCGCGCAGCCGAGGCGATCGGCGTTTTCGGGGTGCCGAGCTTTGTCGTTGACGGCGAGCTGTTCTGGGGACGCGAGCATCTGCCCGACATCCGCGCGATGCTCGCGACGGCGCGATTGGCCTGAGTTGTATCGGCTCTGCGGCGCCTCTATCATCCTTCGGCGAATAAAGGAGTTCCCATGGTTCAGATCGCCGAGCAGGTCACCGTCCCGAAGACGATCGAGGCGACCCTCAGCTATTTTGTCGACACGGAGGCGATGCCGGTCACGTTGGTCGGTGCCCCCGGCGGGAGCGACCAGCGGGTCGGCGGCGGTACGTCGGAGCCCCGCCGCGTCCTGTTGCGCAATGGTCGGATCGATGCCGGCGATTTCGCGCTCGAGCGCAACGGGTTTCGTTTTGTCCGACACGACACCAAAGTCGGCGATTTCTTCGACGAGGACGAAGTGCGCCGGGTCTACTACCCGGAGATGGAAGCGCTAGTGAAGGCGGTGAGCGGAGCTGCCCGCGTCGAGGTGTTCGACCACACCTTGCGCACGGCCGACGATGCGCTGCGCGAGACCCGCAAGATCCGCGACGTCGTCCGTCGCGTCCACAACGACTACACCGAATGGTCGGGCCCGCAGCGGGTCCGCACCTTTTTGCGGAACGAGGCCGACGAGTTGCTCGGCCGCCGCTTTGCTATCCTCCAGGTGTGGCGCCCGATCCGCCACCCGGTCGAGACTTGGCCACTGGCAATCGCCGACGCGCAGAGCATCTCGCCTGAGAGCCTGGTGGTCACCGAACGCCGCTATCCCGACCGCGTCGGCCAGACCTATGCCATCACCTACGATCCCGCGCATCGCTGGTATTGGTTCCCGCGGATGCGGCCTGACGAGGCGCTGGTCTTCAAGACCTACGAGTCGCTGAAGCAGGCCTCTGCCCGGTGGACGGCGCACACAGCCTTTGATGACCCGACGAAGACACCCGACGCGCGGCCACGCGAGAGCATCGAAATCCGCACGCTCGCCTTTTTCTAATCCGCCGGACCCCGCCAGCCTCCTGCCCGCTCGAGAATCGGGGCTATCTCGCCCCCACCTGAGTGGGCTCGGGACCGCAGCCGATGCACTTGGCCAGGGTGAAGGTGACCTTGCCGGTGTCGTCGTCGGCCACAAACTTTACCGGCACGCCCCGTCCGTCGAGCCAGACGGTGTACTTGGTGCTGCCGTCAATCTCGAATTTGACGGCCGAGATTGTCGCGCCGTCGATTTTTACCGTTGTCTCCTGCCCGCTGCCGATCCGCACCTGCTCGATCTTGCCCGAATCGGGGCGCATCATCGTGTTGGAAGTAAGGAAGTTGTTTGACCACGGGTTGGCCGGATGGACCGACGCGGGTGCCGTGATCGTACCCTGCGACGAGGTGATGACAAAACCGTTGCCGCGCGCCTCGCCTTTCACCTCGGCGGGGCCGTCGCCCTTGTCGGTGACACCGTGAAACGAGATGAGGCGGTTGCCTTGCCAGCGCTCGGTACGCTCGGCATCCTCGCGGTACATCCGCACGCCCAGCATGCTCACCTGGAAATGCGCCTGGGTCTGGACGGTTGTACCGCCCCGACCCGGCTCGACCGTGTTGCTGTAACTGCCGATATCGCCAAATGTCGAGTGAGAAACCCGATAGATGAATTGAGCCGGCGTCTCCGCGACGGCGATCCTGGTGGCCGGGCCAGCGGCGAGGACACCGACGATCGCGGTCAGCGTCAGGGCGCGCGTCAAGGACGCCAATGGCACCTCGCGCGCGCTTCGATTGCCCTTGGTCATATCCTTCCCCTCGCCAAGTGCAAGCCCCCCGCCCCAACTGGGGAGCCCTTCAGAGACAGGATACTGCCCGATATCTCCAATTCAAAGAAAATATTGAGACAGGCTCGTGCCGTGCTGTCGTGGTCCCCGATTCCTGTCAAGCACAAACATTACGACCCGGTTGGCCTCCGCCGGCATAGAGCCGACGGATTTGTTTGAGCCAATATAGGATGAAATATTTAGGATTAATCGCAACCTTCTCCCGTATTCTGGTCGCACTCAGCTCATTTTTACTCATTGTTACGATTCGGAGCCACGCTGGTCGCGGATGTTCCTAGCGATCTCTTTCTGCCGATCGAATTCCTCCCGCCGGCGCTGGATTTCCTCGGCCGACAAGCGCTCGATGTTGGAGTAGTCGAGCTTCCACGTGGGGTTTTCTCTCCAGCGCAACGGCGACTGCACGGTCGTACGTGCTGCCGGGGCCCGTTCGAGAAGGCGCAACGCGAACTCTACGGTAAAGGCCTGGGATTACGGGTCCGTCGGACGTCCCGCCGCGTTGCCCAGCGGAAAGTCGCTGAACAGAAAGCGCGGCACGCCGCAATATTCGACGATGTCCTTGGCACACCCCATCACTACGGTGGCGATGCCGTTTTCCTCCAAATGCCGGGCGGCCAGACTCACGGGCTTCTGGCACTTCCCTTGTTTATCTATATATTTCAATATATTATCGTGTCCTTACCGGGGTTTTGTAACCGAAATTGTCACCGAAAGCACAAACCGACCTAGACAGCATCACACAGCACCACGCGCCATCGCAAAACGGTCGGATGTCGTCACAGCAACCTCGCTTGCGGCGGAGTCCAAGGTCATGCCGAGCTTGTTGCGGTTCATCGACAGAAACATTACCGCATTGATTGAATTGAGATTGGTAAGGTTTTGGTGATCGACCCATAAATATCCCCACTTACCTCAGCCGCCCTTGAGCGCGGGGTTTTGTCGCAGCAGCCAGCCCTTGACCGAGAGGATCGGCGAGCCGGACATGCCAGGATGTCCTGGGCGGCATCGCGGATCGCGATAACCCCGCCAGGGCATCAAGAACCGCACCGGTCGAGCCAGTTCTCTCACAGGGCAATTCCGAAATCCGCGCAAAGCCGCGATCGGCGGTGACCAGCGTATGGCCGCCCGGCGGCTGGCGGCCGAGACCCGCCTCACCGACGACCCCTGATCATCTTTTCGAAGGAGATTTGAACTGTTGCACATTGCTGGCGGGATCGTACTCTTCTGATCAATCAGCAGCAGCGCGAGCCGCTTGCGGCGGTGTTTGGCGGTGGCTCCGCCTCCTCCTCGGATGGCCAGTTCTTTCGGGCCGGCGGCTTCGGCCGTGAAGCGAGCAGCATCAATGCCCATTACGGCGCTGAACCCGGGGTCAAGTTCTACACGCACCTCTCCGACCGATACGCGCCGTTCCACACCAAGGTGATCGCGGCGACCGCCAGCGAAGCCGCGCATGTGCTCGATGGGCTGCTCTACCACCAGAGCGAG
>Ga0306926_10000149_pt1 | contig 57193 bp, 52 predicted proteins | sample flu12Cox44000178_FD_203759 | JGI IMG/M metagenome (GOLD analysis project Ga0306926, IMG submission 203759) | Lab enrichment of tropical soil microbial communities from Luquillo Experimental Forest, Puerto Rico - flux8day.12C.oxic.44.000.178 (v2)... | ecosystem: Environmental > Terrestrial >... | reverse complement strand
TCAATCATGACTGCTTAGCGGGAATCGCGGCACCCAACATGCGGCATCCCTCGGTGCTCAAGGCGATGGCGCGGGTCGGGTGTGCCGCCCGCGGCATCGTCTCCGACTTGATTCGCCGGCGTGGCCTCGCGGACGCCGTACCGAGCTACAGGGCGGCAACAACGTTGCCGCTGCCGATAGCACTGCTCAGCGCACGACCGTGAGCAAGCGGCGCCAACGCAGCGACCACGGCCAGCGCCAAAGCTGCCAGGCAGACGCGCCGTCGCCGATGGAAAAAAAGATGATTTCGGCGCGGCCGAGGATGTTCTCGAACGGCACGTAGCCGACGCCGCCGCGCGCGGGCGGCACCCTGCTGTCGTTCGAGTTGTCGCGGTTGTCCCCCATCATGAAGAAGTGTCCGGCCGGTACGATGTAGGGCGCGGTATTGTCATATTCGGAGTTCTCGACGCGATCGAGCGTCTCGTAGCTCACTCCGTTCGGCAAGGTCTCGCGCCAGCGCCGCACGCGGATCGGATAGCCGTCATCAGTATCGACGTAGTCTTCTACCCGCTCGCGCTTGACCGCGGTGCCGTTGATGTGCAGCCGTCCGTCGATCATCTCGATCCGGTCGCCGGGAAGGCCGATCACGCGCTTGATGTAATCGACCGAGTCGTCCCACGGGAGACGAAACACCACCACGTCGCCGCGCTTGGGCTGCGAGCCGAAAATCCGGCCGGAGAACAGCGGCGGCGAGAGCGGCAGCGCGTAATGCGTGTATCCATAGGCATAGGTGGAGACGAACAAATAATCGCCCACCAGCAGCGTCGCTTCCATGGATCCCGATGGAATGGTGAAGGCTTGAAAGAGGAGCGTTCGGATGACCAGCGCGATGATCAAGGCGCCTGCCATCGTGCGGATGGTTTCTGCCAGCCCGCCCTGCCGGCGCTTCTGCTCGCTCGACACGCTCATTGCTCGGCAGCGCTCAGGCCTGGCATTCGGCTAGTGTCCCGATTCCGAAGTTCGCACGCGCTTGCGGCTGTCTCGATGCGAACTTCGGAATCAAAGGGGGCACTAGCAACGTTATGATTCCAGTGCCGCTTTTGAACCCGAAGTTCGCAAATACCCTCGCCGCCCGATCGTGCGAACTTCGGGTTCGCGGCACTAGCGTCCCGATTCCGAAGTTCGCACGCGCTTGCGGCTGTCTCGATGCGAACTTCGGAATCAAAAGCGGCACTAGCCCCCACGTATGGGCGAGCTGTGTCAAGGTTCTCCTCCCCGATAATGCCCACCTCAACCACGCACCTTGAACTTGGTTCCCGCGAGGGGCAAGCGTAGATCGCGGAACGGCGACGATGGCGACGGTCCTGTTTTGTCCGTATCATCGCGTTGAACCGCGGGCTCGACGACCGAAACGCGGCCAAACGTGTGAGATTTCATGGCGAGGTCCAGTCTGGCCCGGTTGCAGCGAAATGCGAAGCCTCCCGCAGCGATCAAAACTGGCGGATTGGCTGCGGGCGCGCTCGCTCTGGGCGCGTTCGCGGTCGGCGCCTTGGCGATCTATCGCGCGCGCATCAAGCGCCTGGAGATCGACGAACTGGTGATCCGGCGCCTGCGCCGGGGCGGGCCGGCAGACAAGTAGAGTGGTTTGAGCGACGCACGGCGTCGCGAAACCCGCCGCCTCACGGCAAGCCAGCGATGGTTTCCGCCTGCATCGCGCGTGGAAGACGCGCGCGAACGCGCTGGTGCTGCGGGCGTCAACCCATCCTACGCTTCCTTGCCGCGCGACGGCTTTTGGTGGAAAGTCGCGCAACACGGAGGGCTCGCCGATGCAGATCATCCCGCTGGGTCCCGGCTTCGCCGCCGAACTGCGCGGTATCACGCTTGCCGATGTGGCCGCGGACGACGCCGCATACCAGGAAGCGCGCGCCGCGTTCGAGGAGCATTCGGTCATCGTCCTGCGCGGCCAGCAGGTCACGGACGAGGCGCAGCTTGCGTTTTCCCGCCGCTTCGGCCCGCTCGAAATAACCAAGGTCGGCTCCCAAGGCGTGGGCACCAACCTCGTGATCCTCACCACGATCGATGAGCACGGCAAAGTGGTCCCGGCGGATCACCGCCTCGCGCTGCGCAACAAGGCGAACCAGCTCTGGCACACCGACAGCACGTTCAAGCGCGTACCGGCGCTTGCCTCCGTCCTCTCGGCGCGAGTCATCCCCGCGCGCGGCGGCGAGACGGAATACGTGTCGACGCGACTTGCCTGGCAGCGGCTCGATCCCGCGCAGCGCACGCGGCTCGAGAATTGCTTCGTCTGGCATGACTATGCCCATTCGCGCGGAAAAATCGCGGCCGATCTTGCCAGCCCGGAGGAACGCGCAGCGCTGCCGCCGCAATGCTGGCGCATGGTGTGGAAGAATCCGGTGAACGGCCGCGGCGCGCTCTATCTCGCATCGCACGCCTTTGCCATCGAAGGCATGGAACGAGCAGCGGCGCAACATCTCATCGGCGAGCTGATCGACGCCGCGACCGCGCCGGGACGCAGCTACGTGCATACCTGGCGCGCCGGTGACGTGGTCATGTGGGACAACCGTGCGACCATGCATCGCGGCCGTCCCTGGCCCGCGCACGAGGCGCGCCACATGGTGCGTACGACGATCTCCGCCACCGCCGTCGATGGCCTCGAGTCGATGCGCCCGCCGCCACGCCAGGCGGCGGAATGAGCGACCTAATGGCGTGGGTGGATTAGGCGCCGTCAGGGCGGTTACGCGCGTCTGCAAGTGCCATGCCGCGGTAACCCATCAGCCGTGCGACGAGGCAGACGGTGGGTTTCCGTCCGCTTTCGCAGGCGTCAACCCACCTACTGCTGCTACTGCGGCTCGATGCCGGCGTCCTTTATCATCTTCGTCCAATCGGCGAGCTGCGACTTGACGAACGCGCCGAGCTCATCCGGCGTGCTGGAAAACGCATCGAAGCCAGCCGTGGCAAATTGCGATCTGACCGCCGGATCGTCGAGGATTTTGCGCAGCTCCGCGTTGAGGCGGGAAACGGTTTCCTTGGGCGTGTTGGCCGGCGCGAAGATCCCGCCCCAAGGCGTGACATCGAATCCGGTAATTCCCGCTTCATCCAAGGTCGGGATTTCCGGAAGCACCGTGCTGCGCGTTCGGTTCGTGATCGCGAGCGCCCGCAGCGCATTGGCGCGCACGTGGGCCAGCGTGAAGGACAGCTCTGCGATCGCCGCGGAAACGTGCCCGGCGACCACGTCGCTGATGTTCACGCCGGCCTTGTAGGGAACGATGGTGAAATTGATTTCAGCCGAGCGCTTCAGTGTTTCCGCCGCGACCAGCGCGGTGGCGGTGCCGCTGGCAACGGAAAGCGTGCCGGGATTGGCTTTGGCGTAGCGGACGAATTCTGCGACCGAGGCAACCGGTATCGCGGGATTGACGACGAACAGAAGCGCGAAGCTGCCGAGCCGGGAAATCGGCGCAAAGTCTCTGACCGGATCATAGGGAATGTTTTTCATCAGGCTCGGATTGGCGGAGAACGCCGTGTTGGTCGCCATCAGCAACGTGTGGCCGTCGGGCGCGGCACGGGCGACGTAAGACGCGGCCACGACCCCGTTCGCGCCGAGCCGGTTGTCGACCAGCACTTGCTGGCGCACCGCTTTGGCGAGCCTCTCGGCGACGGCGCGCACCACGATATCGGCGCCGGTTCCCGCGCTGAACGGCACCACGATGGTGATCGGACGCGATGGGAAGGTCTGCGCCGAAGCGATTTGCGGCAGCGCGAACACCGCAATGCTCGCAGCCACGCGCAGAGATCGCTGATGCAGAATCCTCACGGCCTCTCTCCCTGTTCGTTGCTTGAATGAAACTCCTACCGCTCGTCCCCGCGCAAGCGGGCATCCAGGAGCCCCGCGGAGCGCCTGCCTTCGCTGAAGCTTTGGCGGGCATGTGTGCAAGCCCGCCATAGCCTTGGCGATGGCGGGCGGGGCGAAATCCGGGTTGGTGCTACAGTGGGGCGAGGCCGGTCACGGATTTCGCTTCGCTCCATCTGGGCTACCTCTAGGCGCAACGAAGCACGATTCATCCACATTTTGTGTCAATCACAATATTGGACACAGGACGAAATAATTAAATTGACTACGAAAAGAAACTGATGTAGAAGCCGCATCGTCCTCGCTCATCGAAGGGGCGCTTCTAGAGGCGATCCTGAAGGCGGAGCGAGGATGGCGCCCAAGGCAAGCGGCTCGGCCGCCCCGAGGAGGCCGGTGTCCGACGCCCGGAGGTTACGACCGGGTGCGCACAGCGCGCTAGGTTTTGTCCCGTAGCAGTAGCGGGGGACAAATAGGAAGCGCGGACACTTGCAAGCCTAAACCGCGCAGACGCGGAGCGCCAGGTTGGAGCGCCGTGAGGCGAGCGTACCCGGACCGAGATCCGGTGCGCGCCGCGCCTCGTAAGCGTGGCTTCTCGCGCCTCGCAGGCGCGACTTTGAAAGACGCGCCTCACGGCGCTCCGCCCACCCCTTCGCCGGGGCGGGCAGAAGGAACGAAGCGAAGCGCGGCAGCGGGCCGCGCAACGGAAAGGTGTTCGCGTATGGCTGTTTGAAATCGTGAGACGAGAAAATTCGTAGGATGGGTTGAGCGCAGCGAAACCCATCGCTGGATCGCGGGCGCAGAGCTCGATGGGTTTTGCTTTCGCTCAACCCATCCTACGGGCTACTCCGCCGCGGGTAGGTGGCGCGCAGCGGTGCCAATCACGACGGGATCGGGGGCGGCCCCCTCATCAGCTTCATCGAACTCCACCTCACGGATGCGGCCGGCGCGCTTCTCCACCTTTTCCGCCGAGATGAGGATCTGCCGCACGTCCTCGCTGGCCTGGCCGAAATGCTTGCTGAGGTTGACCACGCGGTCGTGCAGGCGGCCGATGTCGTCGAGCAGACAACCCACCTCGGCATGAATCTGGTCGGCGGCCGCGCGCATGCGCGCGTCGCGCTGGATCTGCTGGATCACGTGGATCGCGAGCATCAACAGCGAGGGCGAGACGATCACCACCTTGGCGCGGAACGCCTTCTGCAGAAGATCGTCGAAGCCGTCGTGCAATTCGGCGTAGATCGATTCCGAAGGCACGAACATCAGCGCCAGGTCCTGGGTCTCGCCCGGGATCAGATATTTGCCGGCGATGTCGCCGACGTGCCGGGAAACGTCGGTCCGCAGCCGTGCCGCCGCCTGCTTGCGCTCCTCGTCGGTTTTGGCCTCGCGCAAGGCGGTCACTGCCTCGAGCGGGAATTTGGCGTCGATTGTGAGCGGACGCTTGTCCGGCAGGAAAACCGCGCAGTCCGGTCGGCAATTGTTGGAAAGGGTGAACTGGAAGGCGTAGCAGTCCTGCGGCAATCCGTCCTTGACGATGATCTCCATGCGCGCCTGGCCGAAGGCGCCGCGCTGCTGCTTGTTGGCCAGCACGTTTTGCAGCGAGGTCACCTGCGAGGCGAGATCGGTGATGTTCTTCTGCGCGCTGTCGATGACGGCAAGCCGCTCGTTGAGTTTTTGCAAACTCTCGACCGTGTGTTGGCGTGTCGTGGTCATCGACTGGTTGAGGTGATGGGTGACCGAATCGAGCCGCTCGTTGACGGCGCGGGCAAGCTCGGCCTGACGGCCGGCGAGGAGGTCGCGCATCGCTTCGATGCGTGTTGCGGTCTCCGCCTGCAGGCGCACGAGTTCCGCCACGGCCGCCTCCGCGGCAGCCGGCTCGCGCTTGCGCAGCGCGCGCGCCGCGATCACCGCAATCGCGGCGAGCAGCGCCAGTCCTACGACGGCGATTGCGATGGCAGCGGCAAGCGTGAGCAGCGTGTCGGGCATCTCGGCCTCTTCCTGCCTGATTCGGCATGGGAACAAAAACCGAACAGCAAATCAATCGTCTGCGGCCGGAGCGCTGGGCGGGCCACAAGTTCGTTTCGTCATGCCCGGCCTTGTGCCGGGCATCCACGTCTTACTTTGATGCGCCAAGAAAGACGTGGATGGCCGGGACAAGCCCGGCCATGACGAGCGACTCGCCTTGCATTGACCGGCTTCCGGCGACCGCTTACATCGCGGCCATGGCGCTACGCGAGATTTTGATCCTGCCGGACAAACGGCTGCGGCAGGTTTCCGAACCGATCAAGAAAATCGACGCATCGGTACGCAAGCTCGTCAACGACCTGTTCGAGACGATGTATGCGGCGCCGGGCGTCGGGCTCGCCGCCGTCCAGGTCGGCACGCCCAAGCGCGTCCTCACCATGGACCTGAGCAAGAAGGAGGAGCCGAAGAACCCGCAGGTGTTCATCAATCCGGAGATCGTATGGTCGTCGCCGGAAAAGGCGACCTACGAGGAAGGCTGTTTGTCGATCCCGGAATTTTACGGCGAAGTCGAGCGGCCCGCGCAGGTCAAAGTGAAATACCTCGATATCGAAGGCGAGACGCGTGAGGTCGAGGCGAACGGGCTGCTAGCCACCGTGCTGCAGCACGAAATCGACCACCTCAACGGCATCCTGATCATCGATCACATGTCCAAGCTCAAGCGCGATCGCGTGGTCAAGAAATTTGCCAAGGCCGCCAAGCGCGCGGCTGCGGAGTGAACAAATCCGCGAGTTTCCGTCCGCGTCATGCGCGGGCTTGTCCAGGGTATCCACATCTTGCCATTCGACAGCTGAACAAGACGTGGATGGCCGGAACAAGTCCGGCCATGACGGAACGGCAGGGCTGGTGATCGTATCGTTATGCCGCTGCGCATCGCGTTCATGGGTACGCCGGAATTTGCGGTGCCGACGCTCGTCGAGATCGTGGAGCGCGGCCACGAGGTGGTGGCAGTTTATACGCGCGTGCCTAAACCCGCGGGACGGCGCGGGATGGAGCTCACCGAAGCGCCAGTTGCACGCGAGGCGCGGCGCCTCTCGCTGCCGTTGTTCATGCCGGCGAACCTGCGCGGCACCGATGCACAAGCCACGGTGCGCGCGCACGCGGCCGAGGCCGCGGTCGTCGTCGCCTATGGGCTGATCCTGCCCAGGCCCGTTCTCGATGCCTTTCCGCTCGGCGCGTTCAACCTGCATGCCTCATTGCTGCCGCGCTGGCGCGGGGCAGCGCCGATCAACCGCGCCATCATGGCCGGCGACCGCGAGACCGGCGTGGCTGTCATGAAAATGGAGGAAGGGCTCGACAGCGGGCCGATCGCGATGGCGGAACGGGTCGTGATCCGACCCGACGAGACCGCGGGCGACCTACGCAATCGGCTCGCCGGCCTTGGTGCCGATCTGATGATGTGCGCGCTCGCCGCGCTCGAACGCGGCTCGCTTACGCTTACGCCGCAGCAGGCGCAAGGCGTCACCTATGCCGCCAAGATCGATAAGAACGAAACTCGTATCGCCTGGGCGCAGCCGTGGAACGAGGTGCACGACCGGATTCGCGGCCTTTCGCCATCCCCGGGCGCGTGGTGCGAGATTTTCGGCGAACGCGTCAGGCTGCTGCGCTCGATCAAGGGCGAAGGGAGCGGCGCGCCCGGCACCGTGCTCGACAAGGCACTCACCGTCGCCTGCGGCGAGGGCGCGGTGCGCATCGCCGAACTGCAGCGCGCCGGCCGCACCGCGATGAAGGCGGACGAGTTTTTGCGCGGCACGCCGGTTGCCGCCGGAACCCGGCTCGAGTAGCGGGCATGCCGCGCTACAAGCTCACGATCGAGTATGACGGCGGCCCGTTCGTCGGCTGGCAACTGCAGGACAACGGCCCGTCGGTGCAGGGCGCGCTGATCGCCGCGGTCGCGGCGTTCTGCGGCGAGACCGTGAGCGTCCAGGGCGCCGGCCGCACCGATGCGGGCGTGCATGCGCTCGGCCAGGTCGCGCATCTCGATCTCGCTAGACCGTGGGACGCCGACACGGTGCGCGACGCGCTCAATGCGCATTTGCGCCCGCAGCCGGTCGTCGTACTCGCCGCCGAACAGGTGGACGGCGCCTTCGATGCGCGGCGCTCCGCGCGCCAGCGCCATTATCTCTATCGCATCGTCAACCGGCGCGCCGATCTTGCGCTCGAGCGCGGCCGCGCCTGGCGCATCGGCAAGCCGCTTGATGCCGCCGCCATGCACGCCGCCGCGCAGCGGCTTGTCGGCCGCCACGACTTCACCACCTTCCGCCATGCCGAGTGTCAGGCAAAGTCGCCGGTGAAAACGCTCGATCGGCTCGAGGTTGAGCGCAGCGGCGAGGAGATCCGCGTGCGCGCGGCGGCGCCCTCGTTCCTGCACAATCAGGTGCGCTCGATGGTGGGCTCGCTGGCGCTGGTCGGGGAGGGCAAATGGAGCGCCGACGATCTTTCCGCCGCGCTCGCCGCCCGCGACCGCGCTGCCTGCGCTCCGGTCGCGCCCCCTGACGGGCTTTATTTGCTGCGCGTGGATTATGAGTAGTCCGAATGAGCGAAGCGAATGCGGGACGCTCTCGTCCGCTGCCCCGGATTTCGCTGGCTCATCCGCGCTACATCAACCGAAATACCGATCCAATATCTTGCGGTACACGGCGGTCAGCGTCGCGAGATCGGCGAGGCTAGTACACTCATCGACCTGATGCATGGTCGTGCCGACCAGGCCGAATTCGAGAACCGGGCAGTAATCCTTGATGAAGCGCGCATCCGAAGTGCCGCCGCTGGTGGAAAGCTTTGGCGTCATCCCGGTCGCCTCCGTGATCGCGCCGACCACCAGATCGAGGAAGGGCCCGGGTTTGGTGAAAAATGAATCCGCGTTCGAAGGCTCCCAGGCGATGTGCCAGCGCACGCGGGAGCCGGCTGCTTCGGCGGCGCGCTTCTCGATCAGCGTGCGCAGCGAGATCTGGCTGTGGCAATCGTTGAACCGGATGTTGAAGCGTGCCCGCGCCTCGCCGGGAATGAGATTGACCACGGGATTGCCGATGTCGATCGAGGTGAATTCGAGATTCGAGGCGTCGAAATTGACGCTCCCTTGGTCGAGCGGCGCCGCCATCAGCGCGCTCATCAAGGTGACCAGGCCGCGCACCGGGTTGTCGGCGCGCTCGGGATAGGCGACGTGGCCCTGCTTGCCGGTGACCGCGAGGGTGCCGTTGAGTGAACCGCGCCGCCCAACCTTGATGGTGTCGCCGATCGCAGCCACGTTGCTCGGCTCGCCCAGAATGCAATGATCGAAGCGCTCGCCGCGCTCGGCCGCCCATTGCAGAAGCTTTACGGTTCCGTTCACCGCGATGCCTTCCTCATCTCCGGTGATGAGGAGCGAGATCGAGCCTTTGCCGGCGCGCGGCGCCGGATGCTCAAGCGCGGCGGCGATCGCGCACGCGACCGCGCCTTTCATGTCGACCGCGCCGCGGCCGTAAAGCGTGCCGTCGGTGATCTCGCCCGCGAATGGCGGATGGCTCCAGCTCGCGGCCGCGCCGGGCGGCACGACGTCGGTATGGCCGGCAAAGACGAGGTGGGGCGACGTGTCGCCGATGCGGGCGAAAAGATTTTCAACCGGCGCGGTGCCCGGCTCGGCAAAGGTGACGCGGTGCACGGCAAAACCGGATTGCTTGAGCAGACGCTCGATTAGGCCGAGCGCGCCCGCTTCCGCCGGCGTCACCGATGGGCAGCGCAAGAGGTCGCGGGCAAGCGCGACCGGATCAACGGGGCTCACGGCGTCCCTGCCGAATTGCACCAATCGACTGTCGGCGCAAACCGCCCCCCGGCATCGCGCGCTAGGCGCCCAGCTGTGCGGCCAGCAGGTTGTTTTGGTTTCGCACCCATCCCGGAATCAAAAATGCATCGACGAGCGCCCATACGGCGGTGATCACCATGCCGACCAGGGTGAGCGAGAGGATCAGTTGTGCGACGGCAACGCCGGTGCGTTTGAGATAAAAATTGTGCGCACCGAACAGGCCGAGGAAGAACCAGAGCAGATAGGCCACGAGGGCGGTCTTCTTGTTCGCTTCGAACAGCAGCATGACCCGCGTATCGTTCGACAGTCCGCCGTGTTGTTGAATGCTCTGGCGCATGGTTGGTGGAAGCTCGGCTTGCATGACCCTCTCCTCGCCCCGTCCTGGACCGATTATCGGCGAGCGCGTCGCCTAGCTCAATCGCGCAAAAGCTCATTGATCGAAGTCTTGGCGCGGGTCTTCTCGTCGACACGCTTGACGATTACCGCGCAATAGAGGCTCGGGCTCGGTCCGCCGTTTTTGGCCGACTTGCCCGGAAGCGAGCCGGGAACGACCACCGAATAGGCCGGCACCTCGCCTTGAAACGTCTGGCCGCTCTCGCGATCGACGATGCGGGTCGATGCGCCGATGAACACGCCCATGGACAACACCGAGCCCTCGCGCACGATCACGCCTTCCGCCACTTCCGAACGCGCGCCGATGAAGCAGTTGTCCTCGATGATCACCGGTCCCGCTTGCAGCGGCTCGAGCACGCCGCCGATGCCGGCGCCGCCGGAGATGTGGCAGTTCTTGCCGACCTGCGCGCAGGAGCCGACCGTCGCCCAGGTGTCGATCATGGTGCCGGCATCCACGTAGGCGCCGAGATTGACGAAGCTTGGCATCAGCACCACACCGGGCGCGATATAGGCCGAGCGGCGCACCACGCAATTCGGCACGGCGCGCAGGCCCGCGTCGCGAAAGCGCGCTGCGCTCCAGCCTTCGAATTTGGAGGCGACCTTGTCCCACCAGACCGCCTGGCCCGGCCCGCCCGCGATGACACGCATGTCGTTGAGGCGGAACGAGAGCAGCACCGCTTTCTTGAGCCATTGGTTGACACGCCAATCGCCGTTGGCGCCGCGTTCGGCGACGCGCGCCGCGCCGCGGTCAAGCAGATCGAGCGCCGCCTCTACCGCCTCGCGCACCGCGCCCTTTGTGTTTGCGTCGATACCGTCGCGCCGTTCGAACGCGTCGTCGATCACCTTGGCAAGCTCGGCGTGCGGCATATCGGCTAGCCCGTTCAGCTCACCGGTTGTCGAGAATGGCGAACCGCGAGTCAAGCACGTGCGGCCTTGATGCGCTCGAGAAAGCCGACCAGGTCGTCGGTGACGTGATCCACATGCGGTGCGTCGCGGCCTTCGAGTTCCCAATCATCGCGAAACACCTCACGCGTGTGCTGCGGTACCACCAGAACCGTGGTCATGCCGAGCGCATGGGGAATCGCGAGGTTGCGCGCGAGATCTTCGAACATGGCGGTCCTGCGCGCATCAACCTTGAGCGTGCTCAGAAAGCGGTCGTAGGTCTGTGGCGACGGCTTGGGCTCGAGCTCGGCTGCGACGATGTCGAACACGTCTTCGAAATGCCGGTCGAGCTTTAGCCGCGCAAGCACCGCGTCGGCGTGGCGGCGCGTGCCGTTGGTCAGGATTAACTTGCGTCCGGGAAGGTTTTCGATCGCCGCGCCGAGCGCCGCGTTCGGCTCGAGCGGCGAGTGGTCGATCTGGTGCACGAAATCGAGGAAATCGTCGGGTGCCATGCCATGCTCGGTCATCAAGCCGCGCATCGAGGTGCCGTAACGCTTGTAGTAATCCTTCTGCAGCCGGAACGCCTCCTCGTGCGTGACCTTGAGGAAGCGCGCGATGTAGTCGCGGATACGCTCGTCCACCTGCTGCCAGAGATTGAGGTGATGCGGGTAGAGCGTGTTGTCGAGATCGAACACCCACGTTTCGACGTGATGGAACGGACGGCGCTGACGAGAGGCGGAGGAATTCATGACGCGCGTCGGCTCTCTCACTCCTTGATCACATGCTTGAGCGGTCGGTCGAAGGCCAGAATGACGGCGCCGGCGATGACCGCAATTGCGGCGATCATCAGAAAGAACATCCGCTTGTCCATGCTGCTCCAGAAGCTGCCGAGCCAGCCGGCGATGAAATTGCCGACGAAGATCGCCGCCAGCCAAATTCCCATCAGCATCGAGACCATACGCGCGGGTGCGAGCTTCGAGACCAGCGACAGCCCGATCGGCGAGAGATAAAGCTCGCCGATGGTGATGACGATGAAATAGCCAAGCAGCCACAGCCAGCTCGCTTCGTCGCCGGAGGCGACCCACGCCGCGGCGACCATGATCAGGTTGGCGAGCGCTACACCGAGGCAGCCGAGCGCCATCTTGACGACAGTCGAGGGTTCCGTGCCGCGCTTCGCTTGCCAGCGCCACAGCGCGAGGACGAACGGCGTGAAGGCGAAGATCATGAGCGGGTTGAACGCCTGGAACCAAGTCACCGGGATCTCGCCGTGCCAGAGAATGAGGTTGATCGAGCGGTCGGTGTGGTCGTCGGCCCACAGCGCGATCGTGTTGCCCTGCTGCTCGTAGGTTGCCCAGAACAGGGCGGTGGGTACGAACAGCGCGATCAGCGCGAGGATGGCGTGCCACTCATTGCGCTCGAGCGGCTTGTCGTAGACGCCCTCGGCAATCGCCTTGTGCAACTCGTCGGCCGGCAACGATGGGGTCGCGTAGAGATAGGTCACAAGCGCAATGGTCATGCCGACGCCAGCAGCGGTGAAGCCGTAATGCCAGCCGAACTCCTCGCCGAGCGTGCCGCAAATGAGCGGCGCCAGGAACGCGCCGACGTTCGTGCCCACGTAGAAGATCGAATAGGCGCGGTCGCGGCGCTGGTCGCCCGATGCGTAGAGCGACCCGACCTGCGCCGAGATGTTCGGCTTGAACGCACCGCTGCCGAGAATGAGTATGGTCAGGGCAAACAGAAAGAGCGACTCGAAGGCCATCATGAAATGGCCGATCGCCATCAGCGCGGCCCCGAGCACGACCGTGCGATGCTGGCCGAGCACGCGGTCGGCAAGCAGTCCGCCAAACACCGGCGTGAGATAAACGAGACCGGTATAGAGGCCGTAGATGTGAGAGGAAAACGGCTGCGCGCCGAGCGCTCCGAACATCGATTCGAGTACGGCTCTGAGCGCGGCAAGTCCGATCACCGCGTCGGCGTGACCGGGCTGCAGCAGGAATTTCACCATGTAGAGGACCAGCAGTGCCCGCATGCCGTAATAGGAGAAGCGCTCCCACATCTCGGTCGCGAACAGGAAGGTGAGCCCGCGTGGATGGCCGAAAAAATCGCCCGTCTTCGCCTCGTGGCTTCGCTCGGCAATGCTCATGAGGTCCGCTCGCGTGGCTGGCCACTATCGGGCAAGGGGCGGCGCGACCGTAGAACGCGTCTTGAGCGCGCGTCAAACCGCGGCGTTCGGCAGCAGCCTTTGCTGTCGCACCGACGTGGCGGCGCTGCTAGATTCAATCCGCCAGCAAAGTGAGAAACTATCGAGAGCACAAAGCGGAACGGAGGATGGCCCATGCCCGGAACTGTGATCACGCGCGCCTTGTACGCCGCTGCCGTGCTGCTGGCGCTATGCGCGGCGCCGCGGCCTGGATGGGCGCAGGGCGATGCGACCTATCCCAGCAGGCCGATTCGCCTGATCGTCGGCTTTGCCGCCGGCGGCGGCAACGACCTGTTCGCACGCCTCGTCGGGCAGAAGCTCTCGGAATATCTCGGGCAGAACGTGGTCGTTGAGAACAAGCCGGGCGCCGGCGGGCGGTTGGCGGTCGAATTCGTCAAGAGCCAGCCCGCTGACGGCTACACCATCATGGTTGCCGCCACCGGGCAGATGGCGGTCGCCGCGGCGATTTATCCGAAGCTCTCCTATCATCCGACGCGCGACTTCATACCCCTCACCATGATCGCGTCGTTTCCGCTGATTCTTGCCGGTCCGACCGGCGACACGATCAAGACGGTCAAGGACCTGGTCGCCTACGGCAAGGCGCATCCGGACAAATCCAATTACGCGACTTCCTCGCCGGCGTTCACGATCACCACTGAGTTGTTCAAGCTGAAGACCGGAATGCCGGCCGTGGCGGTTCCCTACAAGAGCAGCAACGAGATGATGCTGAGCATCGCCGGCGAGCAGACCCTGTTCGCCATCGCCGACGGGCCGCCGACGGTTCCGCTGGTCCAAGGCAACAAGATCCGGGCGTTGGCGGTCACCGGATCGGAGCGCTCGGCGGAACTTCCTGAGGTGCCGAGCATGGCCGAGGCGGGCTATCCCGACGTGGACATCGGGCTTTGGAGCGGCCTATTCGTCTCGGTCAACACGCCGCCCGCGCTCGTGAAAAAGCTCGACGACGCGGCGCGGCGTGCAATGGCCGATCCCGGCGTACGCGAGAAGCTCAAGGCCATGGCGGTGAACCCGGGCGGCGGTCCCAGCGCCGAGTTCCGCAAACGCATCGACGCCGACATCGAACGCTTCGCCGCAGTGGTCAAAGCCGCCGATCTCAAGTTTGAGGAGTGACCGCAGGCGTATCGTTTGGTCCGAGCGGCCGCAGGCGAGCCTGCTGGTCTTTCTGCTGCTTTACTTTGTCTTTCTGTGGGTCGCCTGGCTGCCGGCGATGAAAGTCACCGAACCAAAAGAAGCCTGACAAGCCGGCGGCTAATCCAGCGGCTCCAGCTTGATGATCGAAGCGCCGTGGTTGCTGCCGACCCAGAAGGTGACGGGCGTGGTCGAATTGTCGACGAACACCCGGCGGATATTGGTCGGGCGCGGAAGCAGGTATTCCGTGACCTGACCGCTCTTCGGATCGAGACGCGCGATTCGATCGGTCATCATTGATCCGGTCCAGGCTTCGCCATTTTTGTCCAGCGCGACGTCGTAAGGCGACGACCACGGCGTCGGCATCGGCCACTCCTGGAATTTTTCCGTCCTGATGTCGAACATCGCGATCTTGTTGCCGCGGTATTCGCCGAACCAGAGGCGGTCCTGCGCGTCCATCATTCCGCGGCGCGGAGCCGAGGCCGGCGTCGGCACGCGAAAGAATTTGATCTCGCCGGTCTTCGCATCGATACGGCCGATGTGCTCCTGCGCGAAATCGGTGAAGTAAAGGTTGTTCTGCGAGTCCGGGATGACGTCGTAGATGTTGTGATTCTCGCCCGGCTTGGAATCCTTGAACGGCATGAAAGTTTCGATCTTGCCGGAAGCGACATCGAGCCGATGCACCGCGGCGAAGCCATTATTCTGGGTCCAGACCTTGCCGTCGACATGCGCCGATTCCGGCCGCACCATGTTCACTTGCGCCATGTCCTTGTTCATGTCCGGCGGCAGGCTCCAGAACTGGAACTGCTCGCTCTTGGGATCGAACTTGGCGATCGCGCCTTGGTACATCATGCCGAGCCACATGCTGCCTTCGCGATCGGCGCGCAGCCCGAGCATGCCGGTGGGCCAAGCCTTCTTCAGTTCGGAAACCGGATATTCGGTGTGCTTCCCCGTCTTGGGATCGAGCTTGCCGAAAGTCTGTTCGCCGAAATTGGAGTACCAGGCGACGCCGTCGCGATCGACGATCACGTCATGCGGCTCGATCGTCTGTCGTGGAAGATCGTACTCGGTGATGATCACGCGCGTGCTGCGGCCGGTCGGGCGGGCAAAGGTCTTGAGCGGATACTCCCAAGCCGGCCCTTCGCTCAGATTGATGCTTGCCAGCCACTCGGCGCGTTGCTGGTTTGCCGCCTGGCGAGCGTCGCCGCGCTCTTCGAGGAGCCGTTCCGCGACACGGCGCTGCGGGTGGAGCGGCGTGCTCTGATTGGCGTAGCCGCCCATGCGCTGGAGAACCTGCGCGAACCCGGCAGCATCGTACTGCGACTTCACGATGCGCTCGACCGTGTGGCAACTCACGCAGTTGAAAAACGTGCTTTTCTGCTGCGCAGTGCCGGGCACGCTCTCCATCCATTCCGCGTTGGTGAGTTGCGAGGCGAGCTTGCGCGTCTTGCGCAACTTGAGATCGATGCGCGCGGGCCGGTCGGCGGCAACGTCTATGGTCGGCTTGCCGTCGAGGTCGTAACCAACCGCGCGGATGCTGACGGAATATCGGCCGGCCGCCAACTTTGCCGTCGGGAAGCTGAAGTTGCCCTGGACGTCGCTGACGACGGTGACCGTAACCGGCGCGTCGGCGCGTTTGGCGCTGACCAGCACCCCTTCCATCGCGCCTTCCTCGCCCGATGTGACTTGTCCGGTCAGCGCCGCCGCGGTCTGTGCGTTTGACGGCACGACCGCCGCGCCGGCGAGCAAGAGTGCCAAGCCGGCGGTTCGGACGAAGTTGATCATGGGCGCACCCCTCTCGAAGCGGCGCGGTTGGCGCCGCAATTTGCGCGCATTTCACTCTGTGTCGTTGGTGATTTCAATCCCTCTCGGGCGCGAAGCGCGCCGGTGCAAAGCCGCGAAAGCGCCCCTCACACGTCGAGCGCTTCCTCATCGACGAACTCGGCGCGCTCCTGGATGAATTCGAAGCGCGCTTCCGGCTTGTTGCCCATGAGCCGTTCGACCGAGCTGTCGGTCTTCTTGCGATCCTCGGCGACCACCACCACGCGCAGCAGCGTGCGCTTCTGCGGGGCCATCGTGGTCTCCTTGAGCTGGCTTGCCAGCATCTCGCCCAACCCCTTGAAGCGGCCGATCTCCACCTTGGCGTTGCCGTGGAATTCCCGCTTGATCAGCTCGTCACGGTGCTTGTCGTCACGGGCGTAGAGAATCTTGCCGCTGTGGCTCAGGCGATAGAGCGGCGGCACCGCCAGATACAGGTGCCCGTTCTCGATCAGCCTCGGCATTTGCCGATAGAAGAACGTGATGAGCAGCGAGGCGATATGCGCGCCGTCAACGTCGGCGTCGGTCATCACGATGACTTTCTGGTAGCGCAGATCCTCATCGCGATAATGCGCGCCGGTGCCGCAACCGAGCGCCTGCACGAGATCGGAAAGCTGCTGGTTCTGCGCAAGCTTGTCCTTGCCCGCGGACGCCACGTTGAGGATTTTGCCCCGTAGCGGCAGCACCGCTTGCGAGGCGCGGTCGCGCGCCTGCTTGGCCGAGCCGCCGGCCGAGTCGCCCTCGACGATGAAGATCTCGGCCCCTTGCGCCGCCGTGTTGGTACAGTCGGCAAGTTTTCCCGGCAGGCGCAGCTTGCGTACCGCAGTCTTGCGCGAAATCTCCTTTTCCTGACGACGGCGAATGCGTTCCTCGGCGCGCTCGATTACGAAATCGAGGAGCTTGTTGGCCGCGCTGGGATTGCCGGCGAGCCAGTGGTCGAACGGATCGCGCATCGCGTTCTCGACGATGCGCGTTGCTTCCGCCGTCGCCAGCCGATCCTTGGTCTGACCCTGAAATTCCGGCTCGCGGATGAATACCGAAATCATGCAGGCAGCGCCGCTCATCGCGTCGTCGCCGGTCACGATCGCGGCCCGCTTTGCCTGGCCCTGACGCTCGGCGTGGTCCTTGATCCCTTTCAAAAGCATGCTGCGCAGGCCGGACTCGTGCGTCCCACCGTCCGGTGTCGGGATCGTGTTGCAATATGACGAGAGAAATCCGTCGGTGTCGCCGGTCCAGGCGACCGCCCATTGCGCGCCGCCATGGACGCCGATCTTGCCGGCGCTGCCCGTGAAAATATCGGGATGCACCAACGCGGCACCGTTGATCGCGGCGGAGAGATACTCCTTGAGCCCATCGGCGAAATGGAACGTGGCTTCTTCCGGCACGCCTTCGACGCCGCGCAACAGTTCCTTGGCGCAGGACCAGCGGATTTCCACGCCGCCGAACAGATAGGCCTTGGAGCGCGCCATCTTGAACACGCGTTCCGCCTTGAAATGCGCCTTGTCGCCAAAAATTTGCGGATCGGGGCGGAAGCGCGCCTTGGTACCGCGCCGATTGGGCACGCGTCCGAGTTTTTCCAGCTTGCTCTTCGGCTTCCCGCGCTCGAACACCATGCGGTAGAGCGTCTGCTCGCGCGCGACCTCGACCTCCATGCGCTCGGAGAGCGCATTGGCGACGGAGACACCGACCCCGTGCAGGCCGCCCGACGTCCCGTACACGCGCGAGTCGAATTTTCCGCCCGCGTGCAAGGTGCACATGATCACTTCGAGTGCCGACTTCTTCGGGAATTTCGGGTGTGGGTCGACCGGAATGCCGCGGCCGTTATCGGTGACGGTAACGAAGCCATCGGCTTCCATTTCGACTTCGATGAACGTGGCGTGCCCTTCGAGCGCCTCGTCCATGGAATTGTCGATCACCTCGGCGAAGAGATGATGCAGCGCCTTCTCGTCGGTGCCGCCGATATACATGCCGGGCCGGCGTCGCACCGGCTCCAAGCCTTCCAGCACTTCGATGTGGCGCGCCGTGTAGCCGGCCTCGGCCCGGTTCGCGGGTCTGCCGGACCGGCTTCTCCCGGCAGTGCGGCCGGACGGCTCGGCCAAATCCGAGAACAAGTCTCGGCCCGGTCTTTGGGCGGCGGTCCGCGCTGCTGCCTTGGCGGTCTTGGCCATGTCTCGCAGGACAAAAGGGGACGAAAGGAACGAATCAGCTGCAACTATGCCACGGGCATGGCGGCATGATGATGCGCGCGGAAATGGATATTCTTTCCCAAACCTTACAAACGGTTATATGGTCGCGGCTTAGCGTCGTTTCAATTCGACGTCGGTCAGGCGGCATGCCGCGCCCGTGGCGCCGCGGTAATCGTTGTGATAAGCCCCGCACGCGGTCCGGTCTTGCCGATCGGGTCGGGCGAAACCCGTGGGTAAGCAGGCCGCCTCTCCCGCATGCTTGCGAGTCTCGAAGGTCATGCCCAGCAGCTGGTGGATTTCGTGCGCCTGCACGAGCTGTGGGCGGCACCGGTCGTTTTCGCGCTCGCATTCGGCGAGTCCCTTGCCTTCGTCTCGCTGCTGATCCCGGCCTGGGCGGCGCTGGTCGGGATCGGCGTGTTGATCGGGTCGGGCAATCTCAATTTTTGGCCGGTTTGGGTGGCCGGCTCGGTCGGCGCTGCGCTCGGCGATTGGCTGTCCTATTGGATCGGAGTCAAGCTCGGCCCGCCCGTCGCCAAGATCTGGCCGCTGTCGGATCATCCCACCCTGCTTCCGCGCGGCGAAGCATTCGTGAAGCGTTGGGGCGCGCTCGCGATCTTCATCGGCCGCTTCTTCGGACCGTTGCGCGCGTCGGTCCCTTTGGTTGCCGGTGTCTTCCGCATGCCTTGGGTCTCGTTTCAAATCGCGAACTTCACCTCGGCCTTCGTTTGGGCCGCCGTGCTGCTGACGCTGGGCGACGTGGTGGCGAAAGTCTTTCAGTGGATGTTCGGCGAATAGGCGCTAGTGCCGCGAACCCGAAGTTCGCACATACCGTGCCGCAGACGCGTTTGCGAACTTCGAGTTCAAAAGCGGCACTAGAATCAAAACGTTGCTAGTGTCCCTTTGATTGAAGGAAGCTGCCGCCAGGTTGTGCGAACTTCGGAATCGTCACACTAGGGCGCGGCCGGAGATTGTTACTCCTGAAGCTTGCGCAGGACCGCGCCGACGATGTCGCAATAATCGTCGGTCCATACCCATTGGCGCGGATCGGGCGCACCAACCTCCCAGTCGCCCAACCGAGTGAGCGTTCCGAAATCCTCCTCGCTGCGTGCGACCGCGACCACAGTGCCGGAAAATTTGTATGGGTTGGCGACCTCGTCGATGTCCTCGCTGTCGTTGACGCGGGCGAGTAATCCGTTGGCAGCCGCGATGCCAACGACCACGGAAGCAAGCTCGAGGTGCCGATTGGAGACGTGTAACAGCACCATTCCGTGCGGACTGAGCTTTTTCAGATAGATCGCCATCGCCTCGCGGGTGAGCAGGTGAATGGGGATGGCGTCGGAAGAGAAGGCATCGACGACGATCAGGTCATAGGCGCCGTCTGGCGCATCCGCCAAGGTGAGCCGCGCGTCGCCGAGTATGATCGGCACATTCGGCCGGCATGCGTCGAGAAAGCTGAACAGCGCGGGATTGCGCGCGATTTCGATGATCAGGCGGTCGATCTCGTAATAATGCACAAGGTCTTCGGGTTCGGCACGGCAGGCAAGCGCGCCAGCGCCAAGCCCGACCACGGCGTAGCGGATCGGACCCTGGCTGCGCGCCCGCGCCGCGTCAAAGCCCTGGGAGATGGCCGAGCCATCCCAGTAATAAAGCAAGGGCTCGAGCGGATCGTCGGTCGGCCGACCGTCTGCGTCGCGCAGCCGCTGGGCGCCGTGCATCGTGGTCCCGTGCGTGAGCAGGCGGAAGCGGCCGTCCACGGTCTCCGAGATCTTCGCGACGCCAAAGAAGCTGCGCACGAAAATCGCATTGGCCTGATCGACCACGTAGTGATTGGCGAGAAGGATAAAGGCGATGACCGCGGCGAACGGCAGCGGCGCGCGCCAGAACAGCACGCTCGCCACGAGGAGCGCGCCGAAGATCCAATTGAATGCCGCCTCGTCGAGGATCACCTGGAATGACATGCAAGCGATCAGCACGAGCAGACCCGCCGCAAGCGCAACGATCAGGACGCGGCGATAACGTGGATCCTCGGGCAGCGCGAGACCGGGACGGCAGAGAACGGCGAGCGCGAGCAGGATCGGATATTCCGCGATCCAACTGAACACCTGCGGCGCCAGCAATCCCGCAGCGATGCCGCCGATCATGCCGCCGGCCGCCATCCAGAGATAGAAACTAGTAAGATATGTCGCTGGCGGCCGCCTTCGCGCCAGCTCGCCGTGGCACATCAGGGCGTTTACGAAGAACACCACGACGTGCAGGGCGACGACCAGGATGATCTCCTTGATCGGCTCGAACAGGATGACCGCCACGAGCGCGATCACGAAGAACGGCTGCACGGCAACGACCAGCCAATGCGGAATCGGCGGCCGGCGCGCGAATACGATGACGAAGGTCAAGAGATAAAGCGCAAGCGGGATCACCCACAGTAGCGGTACCGCCGCAACGTCGGTAGAAATATGTGCGGTCACCGCGACGAGCAGGCCGGAAGGGACTGCCGCAAGCGCAACCCAAACCGCGGCATCGCGCCAGGTCGGCCGGATCGTGGCCTCAACACCGACGTCGATGGCCCCGGCTTGTTCAGGTGCGCGCCAGACCAGCGCCGCGCAGCCCGCGATCAATACGATCAGCAAATAAAATCCGATCGACCACCACCGCGTCTGTTCACCGAGCCGTACGAAGGGCTCGATTGCGGTCGGATAGGACACAAGCGCAAGGAAGCTTCCGACGTTGCTGCCGGCATAGAGGAAATACGGATCCCGGGCCGCCGGGTGATCGGAGCGCGCGAACCACGCCTGCAGCAGCGGGCTGTTGGCGGCAAGCGCGAAGAACGGCAGGCCGATCGACGCGGCAAACAGGCCGAGCAACCAGATCGACTCACCGGTTTCCGGCGGCCTGGCCCAGCCGGTCGCGATCGATACCGGAAGCGCAAACGTTGCGGCGATCATCACCGCGATATGGATTACCGGCGACCGGCGGCCGGGCAGCCAACGCGTGAGCACGTGGGCATAGGCGTAGCCCGCGAGCAGCGCAGCTTGAAAGAACACGATCGCGACCGACCACACCGATGGCGCGCCGCCAAAACGCGGCAGCACCATCTTCGTGAACATCGGCTGCACCATGAATAAAAGTGCGGCGCTCACGAAAATCGCGGCGGTAAAGGCGACAAGCAGCAGGGCGCGCGTCACGCCTTGTGCCCGCTCGCCGACCGAGATTTCCGGATTCGCCATGCGCTAGCCTTAGCCCGTTGCGGCAGGTGGCGAAATAGCGCCCAGGTGAGATTGGATTGCGACTAATTCAGTGCCGGGTATCGCTGCAGCACGCGCAAATTTTTCACACCCTGGCCGCGCCATATTGTACATTTGCGCACGAGCCGCCTCGCTTACGCCAAAACCCAAAAGATGAGGTGGTGAGAAGGGATGAAACACCATGACCGCATTGTCACGACGTGCCGTGCTCGCCGGCGCCGCTGCGGTGCTCTCCGCGGGTGCTGCTCCGATTGCCGCGAGCTCTTTCGCGCGCGCCGCCGCGCCACCGGCCGGGCGACAGGCGCCGGGCTGGTACCGCTACAAGGTCGGCAATTTCGAGATCACCGTGGTCACCGACGGCGTCAATCGATTCAAGCTGCCGGATAATCTTGTCGTTAACGCTAAGCGAGAAGACGTAAATGCGGCATTGGTGGCGGCTCACATGGAGCAGGATGTCTTCGTCGCCCCGTATAACCCGATCGTGGTCAACACCGGCTCCAAGCTCGTGGTCATCGATACCGGCATGGGCGAGGCGGCACATACCGCGAGCAAGGGCGTCCACGGCCAGTTCCTCACCAATCTCGCTGCGGCGGGAATCGACGCCAATGCGGTCGACGCCGTGATCATCTCGCACTACCACGGCGATCACGTGAACGGCCTGCTGCGCGCCGACAATTCCCTGAGCTATCCCAATGCGGAAATCCTGGTGCCGGCCGCGGAGCACCAGTTCTGGATGGACGACGGCGAGATGAGCCGCGCGCCGAAGGGCCGCATGGAAGACCTGTTCAAGAACAATCGCCGGGTATTCGCCCGGGAAGTATTGAAGCGCTTGCGCACTTATCAGGAAGGCGCGGAGGTGGTGCCCGGCATCACCGCGGTCGGCACCCATGGCCACTCGTGGGCGCACAATTCCCATATCGTGGCGTCCGGCTCGGGCAAGGTCTACGTGCAGGCCGACGTGACCCACGTGCCATTCCTGTTCGCGCGCAATCCCGGCTGGCACGCTTTCTACGACCAGGATCCGGTCATGGCGGAAGCGACGCGCCGCAAGGTCTATGACATGCTTACGGCGGAGAAGATGCTGGTGCAAGGATTCCATTATCCGTTCCCGTCGCTCGCCTATGTGGAAAAGAGCGGCTCGGGCTATCGCGAGATTGCCGTGCCGTGGAATCCGACGATTTGATCCTAGTGCCGCGAACCCGAAGTTCGCACATACTGTGCCGCAAGTGGGTTTGCGAACTTCGGGTTCAAAAGCGGCACTAGAATCATAACGTTGCTAGTGTCCCTTTGATTCCGAAGTTCGCATTCGAGGCTGCCCGCAATGGTGTGCGAACTTCGGAATCGGGACACTAGCGGCGAGTTCGCGTCAGGTGCCGGAAATCCAAGATACCGGCGCGGCGACAGCAGCGCCGGCAGAGCAATCGTAATTGAGCCTGAGGAGGGGAAACCATGCTTCGTGTTATGACGACTGCGACGTTCGCGCTCGGCGCGACGCTGGGCGCCGCCACCGCGGATACGCCGGCCGAACGTGGCGGCTATCTGGTGAATGCGGTCATGGCGTGCGACGGCTGCCACACGCCGCGGCCGCCGGGCGCCGCATTCGACATGTCGAAGCGCTTTTCCGGCGGGCCGCAGACCTGGGACACGCCGCGCTATCTGGTCAAAGGCTCCAATATCTCGCCCGATCCGGAGACCGGCATCGGCAAATGGAGCGACGCCGATTTCAAGCGCGCGCTGAGCGAAGGCGTGCGGCCGAGCGGAGTGCCGCTGGCGCCGCAAATGCCGTTCGTCTTTTACAAGGTGCTGACCCCGAATGACCTCGACGCGGTGACCGCTTACGTGCGTTCCGCCGCGCCGGTGCGCAACGAGGTGCAGGCACCGGTCTATCGTGCGGCGAGCCATGCCGAGCTCATTCCCGGGGCGGAGAAGCCGATGAGCGAGGAAGCGCTGCGCGATCCGGTCAAGCGCGGCTTCTATCTCGCCACCATCGCCCATTGCATGGAATGCCATGCACGGCGGCCCGACGGCACGCAGGATTATGTCAATTCGTGGGGCAGAGGCGGCTACGAATTCAAAGACGTCTGGGGTGTTGCGAAGGTCTCCAACATCACCTCGCATCCCACCAAAGGTATTGGCGGATGGACCGACGCCGAGATCAAGCAGGCGCTGACCAAAGGCGTTGGCCGCGACGGCCGCACGTTCAAACCGCCGATGGCGCGCCACATCTATTTCAGCAAGATGACCGACGACGATCTCAATGCCATCGTCGCTTGGCTGCGCACGCTGCCGCCGCTGGAATAGGCGCTCGCCTGCTAGTGTCCCGATTCCGAAGTTCGCACATCCTTGCGGCAGACTCGAATGCGAACTTCGGAATCAAAGGGACACTAGCCAACTTTATGATTCTAGTGCCGCTTATGAACCCGAAGTTCGCAAACGCACTTGCGGCGAGATGTGTGCGAACTTCGGGTTCGCGGCACTACCATGCTTGACGGATACTGGGCCGGCGTCTATAGCGCCGGCCCATGACTAGGATCGTGCCGCACCCCCCCGCATATCGCCGCGCCAGGCGCTATCGCGCCCGCATGGTGGCACGCGCGCGCGTTCTCGCGTGATCGTTCTCGTGCCGCCGGATGCGGGTCCGCGGCACGCTTTAGATTTCCTCCGCCGCAATGTCCTTCGTCCGGCCGTGCCCACCTCCGCTAAAGCTTCGGCGGGCAACGGAGCAAGCCCGCCATAGCATTGGCGACGGCGGGCCCATCGACCGGAGATTGAACCATGGCCACAGCGGCCGCCCCTAAAGAGAGTCTCAAAGCAAAGACCGCCGTGCTCGGCGCCAGCGGCTATACCGGTGCGGAGCTCGTCCGGCTGCTGCTGCGCCATCCCCATGTGGAGATTGCGCTGCTCACCGCGGAGCGCCGCGCCGGCCAGGAGCTGCGGCAAGTCTTCCCGCAGTTTTCGCCCTACGCGCTGCCGAAACTTGTTGCCGTCGACTCTGTCGACTGGGTCGGCGCCGGGCTCGATCTGATTTTCTGCGCCTTGCCCCACGCCACCACGCAAAAAATCATGAAGCGGGTATTCGCCACGCTGCCGGCGATCAAGGCGGTCGACCTCTCCGCCGACTTCCGGCTGGCGGATACCGCCGCGTACGCCCGCTGGTACGGCGATGAGCATCACGCGCCGGAACTGCAGCGGCAGGCGATTTACGGGCTGGTCGAGATTTATCGCGATGCGATCAAGCGCGCGCATCTTGTCGCCAATCCCGGCTGCTACACCACCTGCGCACAGCTTCCGTTGATCCCGCTGTTGCGGGCGAAAGCGATCGATCCCGACGAGATCGTGATCGACGCCAAATCGGGCATGACCGGTGCGGGACGCGCGGCCAGCGAAGCCATGCTGTTCGCTGAAGTTTCCGAAGGCTTCCACGCCTACGGCGTCGGTCACCACCGCCACATGGCCGAGCTCGACCAGGAATTTTCCAAGGCCGCCGGCCGCAGTGTGACTGTCACGTTCACGCCGCATCTCGTGCCGATGAACCGGGGAATTTTGTCGACGATCTACGTGCGCGGCATGAATGCCTCGCCCGAAGATCTCCATGCACTGCTTGCGAAGGCTTACGCGCAGGAGCCATTCGTCACGGTGCTGCCGTTTGGCGAGATGCCCCAGACCCGCCATGTGCGCGGCTCGAACTTCACCTTTATCGGGATAACGAAGGACCGCATCGCCGGCCGCGCGATCATCTGCTCGGCGCTCGACAACCTGACCAAAGGCGCATCCGGCCAGGCAGTGCAGAACATGAATTTGATGCTCGGCTTTCCCGAGACCACCGGGCTCGAGCAGGTGGCATTGTTTCCGTGATCGACGCCGGGGCTTCAGCATCGGCTGTGATCGGCAACAAGCCCTAACACGCAAGTCACAAAATAACTCATTCGTAAGTTGAGCCGCTCGCGCCGATTGTTTAGCGCTTCGAGCAGCATTCGGGAGAGCGTGAGAGCCGCGTGCGACCAAGCTGACGAAGCGCGGCACGCCGGAAAGAAGTCTCGCAGTGCTCACCACTCGACGCGGTCGAGTTGTGCGACAGAGAGCGAAGGAGCCACGATGATGCGGAAAATCCTGATCGCCTTGGCTGCCGTGGCCTTCGCAAGTGCGGTCGCGGTCTCGACAGCGGCGGATGCGCGCATGGGCGGTGGAGGCGGCGGTGGCCGCGGCGGCGGATTTGGTGGCGGCGGCCGCGGCGCAATGGTGGGTGGCGGCTTTCGCGGCGGAAGCTTCAGCGGCGGCTTCCGCGGCGCGAGGGTAGCAAGCTTCCGCGGCGCAGCGGTCGGGCCGCGCAGCTTTGCGTTCCGGCACGGACCGCGCGTCAATCGTTTTGCGTTCGCGCGGTTCCACCGATTTCATCGGTTTCATCGTGCTCGCTTCGCGTTTGCGGCGGTCCCGTTCGCTATCGGCTATTCGTGCTGGCGCTGGCGGCCGACGGCTTGGGGCTGGAGCCGCGTCTGGGTCTGCGGCTACGATTACTACTGAGCTCGGCGTGGAGTGCGCGACCCGGTATACCCTGCCATCTCGATCGGGCGCCGCAGGCGTGAGTCCATTTCTGACAAATTCGTCATCTTTGACGGCGCCAAGGCGATCGAACTAGACTCGCGTGTCTCCATCGCCGACAACAAGGCGCGAGATCGTGAGTGAAGGCCGCCGCAGCATTCTCGTCGTAGAGGACGACCCGCAGACGGCCGGGCAGCTGGTCGAGTCGCTCACGACCAGCGGCTATCAGGTCGACCTCGCCGCCACCGGCACTGAGGCGCTGCGCCGCGCCCGTTCCGCCGACTACGCGGTAATGACCATCGATCGCATGCTTCCTGACATCGATGGCATCGCCGTGATGCAGCACTTGCGCAACGACGGCATCGTCACGCCCGTTTTGATCGTCAGTGCGCTTGGCGAAATCGACGATCGGGTGCGCGGTTTGCGCGCCGGCGGCGACGATTATCTGGTCAAGCCGTTCGCCTTCGCGGAGCTGTTGGCGCGTGTCGAGGCGCTGGCCCGGCGCAGCGCCACGGTCGTCAAGGAAACGATGTTGCGCGTCGGCGATCTGAACATGGACCTTGTGTCGCGAACGATCAGCCGCCGCGGACGGGAAATCAAGCTGCTCCCGCGCGAGTTCCAGCTGCTCGAATATCTCGTTCGCAACCAAGGCCGCGTCATTTCCCGATCGATGCTGCTGCAGCACGTCTGGGACATTCATTTCGATCCCACGACGAACATCATCGACGTCTACGTCGGTCGCGTTCGCCGGAAGGTGGACGGCCAGCAGGCCTATCCGCTCATTCATACCGTCCGCGGCGCCGGGTATTGTGTCCGTGCTCCTTGGTAAGACGCTGCGGTCGTCGACGTTCCGGCGCGCGCTGATCTGGATTGCAATTTTCGGCGCCGTGGTCCTCGCGCTGTTCGGCTATGTGTATCGCGCCACCGCTTCCTATGTTCTGAGCCGCTCCGATGACGTCATCGCGGCCGAGCATGCACAGCTGAGAAAGGCTTACGACGCAGAGGGGCGCAGCGGCTTGATCGCCGCGATCGAACGGGGCGTAGCCGAAGGGCGGTTCGAGGGCGCGTTTTACCTGCTTGCCGATCCTTCGTTCCAGCCTGCGGCCGGCAATCTGAAAGTCTGGCCGGCGGTGCTGCGCGGCGATGCAGGCTGGGAGAGCTTCAGTACGCCGGCGTGGAAGCCGGACGCGGCGGACCGACCGCTGCTGCGGGCACGATTTGAAACGCTTCCCGATGGCTATCATTTGCTGGTGGGAAGAGACATTAGCGATCTCGACGCATTCGCACGGGAGATCAACACGGCGCTCGCGCTCGTCGTCTCCTTGATCTTCGTTCTCGCCGGAGCGGCGAGTATTTCCATCACGCGCGGCACGGTTGCAAGGATCGAGGCGATCAATGCAACCAGCCGGGCGATCATGCAAAGCGGCCTAGGCAGGCGAATCGCTCTGCGTGGAACGCACGATGAATGGGATCAACTCGCGGCAAATCTTAATCTGATGCTCGATCGCATTGAGGCACTGATGGGCGAGGTGAAGCAGGTCACCGACAATGTCGCCCACGATCTGCGCACACCGCTCACTCGCATGCGCGGCCGGCTGGAAAAAGCCAGCAACCGGCCGCGCGAGCCGGTTTCCGATCAATCGCTGATCGAAGATGCGATGACGGAATTGGATGGCGTCCTGCGCACGTTTGCGTCGCTCACGCGCATCTCGCAGATCGAGGCAAGCGATCGAAGCGTACATTTCCGCCCCGTGAACGTGACCGAGCTCGCCAGCGAAGTGGTGGAACTGTTCGATGCGGCGGCGGAAGAGCGGCGTGGGCGCCTCAACCTCGTGGCCGATCGACCGGTATTCGTCACGGGTGATCGTGATCTGCTGTTCGATGCCATCGCCAACGTGGTCGACAATGCGATCAAGCATGGCCGCGGAGCGGGCCACGTGAGCGTCGAGATTGCACCCAGTCACGCTGGCGCGATCATTTCGGTCGCCGACGACGGGCCCGGCATCCCCGCCGATGAGCACGCCAATGTCTTCAAGCGTTTCTACCGGCTCGAACGCAGCCGCGGCACGCCGGGAAGCGGCCTGGGACTGAGCGTGGTGGCTGCAGTCGCACGTCTGCATGGCGCCAGCATCGAAATGTTGGACAACCAGCCTGGCCTCAAATTCCGGCTGCACTTCCCCGGGCCGATAACTTCGGGCGCCGGCGACGCGGGTACCCCAGGCGAGCGGCCTGGATAGCGCCACTGTTGCTTACGTTCCTTGAGGCGGGCCTCCAGGCGATCAAATCATCTTGGCGCCGAAGCACGTGACCCGGTCCGCCGGGGGCGATCAAAGTTTGGCGATCCGTCATCATTTATCATCGGTTGACTTCTATCCGACCAGCCTCGGTCGGATTGTCCCTAAGGACAATATCGCGCCGTATCCGTGTCAGGATAGTCGCTGGGGTCCATATGCCGGCGGCACGCTCCATATTCGGCGTGCATCGCCGGCTTAGCTCGTCACGATTTCGGGTTTCATGAGGCACTTGGTAGCCGGGTCGGGCACTCGTCGCGCGATTGGAGCGGTAACCGCGGCGCTCATTGGCGCCGGCGTCGGGATCTTTTTGGCCTGGCTTCTTAACGTCACGGGCCACCCGGCGTGGTCCGTGCTCCTGATGATTTTCTGCGCGATTGCACCCAGCATGATGATCGCGCTCTACGAACCAGGAGAAGATCGGCTGACTTTTTTGCGGTGGGTTCGCTGGCAAGCATCGCCCTGGCTCAAGGTTGTCGCGGCGTTGCTGCTGATTGGTGTCACCCTCTTCGTGCTGGATGCGCTCAATGTGAATCCGCGCGACTATGCCTATCTTCCTCTTTTACCGCCCATCATCGTAAGCGCGGTGCTCCTGGGATTTGGACCCGCACTCGTTGGCGTTATCGCGGGAACGATCGTTGCCGACTATGCGTATGCGCCGCCTCCATACAGCTTCGCCGTTACCGAGTGGAAGGATGCGGCGGGCCTGGCCGTCTTCGCGATTGTTGGGGCGCTAAACGCTTGGATGATTCATCAACTCATCTCATTGCCGAAGTAGCGCGACCCGCTGCCGCTGACCGCCGGAGAGTTGGCCGGGATATTTTTGCGCATGCGCGGCTGCAAGGATGCCGGCCGGCCTTCTACGACGCGCGAGTCAAAAACACCGGCAGTCCGCGCTTATTGGCGTAGTTGGGACGGTAACGCTCGGTGCTGTACATGGCGGCGACGTCCAGTTTGCGCGGCCCGAGCTTGGGATCGGGGATCGGCACCAGGTCAAAGCAGCCGTCCACCACTGCCGTCATGAGGCCGGTCTTGCCATCCAGCATGGCGTCGTACGCCATGTTGCCGAAGGTCAGCGCGATAAGTTTGTCGATAAAATCCGGAGCGCCCGAGCGCAGCTCATAGGTGAGGTCGGAGACGATCGTCTCCTGGCCGCTGCGCTCTTTGATCTCCTCGGCAAGCGACTCCGCCACGCTGGCTTTCTTACGATGGCCGTAAGCATCCGCCTCGCCGTATTCGCGCGGTTCATAGCCCTCCCACGCGGCACCCTCGCTGAGCACGACCAGCGCGTAGTTACTGGGATTTCTGCGTTTGTCTTCGATGAGCAGCTGGATGAGCTTGTCCAGGTCTACCTTGTACTCGGGGATCGCACAGCGGATCGAGATCGCGTAGGCGGTGTAGAGCGCGGTAAACCCGGCATCGCGACCGAACACCCGAAAGATGCCGATCCGCTCGTGCGAACCGACGGTGGTCCGCTGGCGCTGGATGGCGTCGGTGGCGCGGGTGATCGCGGTGGAGAAGCCGATGCAGTACTCGGTGTTGCGGACGTCATTGTCCATCGTCTTCGGGACGGCAATGACCTTGACGCCGAACTGGTTGAGCTTGGCGGCGTAGCTGAGCGTGTCGTCGCCGCCGATGGCGATTAGGTATTCGATGCCGAGCGCCGCGAGGTTCGCCAGCACTTGCGGGGAGACGTCCCAAGTCTTCGTGTTGCTGCCGCTTTTCGTGCCCAGCGAAACCGGGAAGTCTTTGCCGGTGAGGTGATCGGGCAGCTTGCGCATTTTGGACGGGTTGGTGCGGCTCGAGTGCAGCACGGTGCCGCCATGCCGGTCGATGGTGCGGGTGTTCTCACGGTTGAGCGGGATAATGTAACGGGACCTGCTGGCCGGGTCCTCGAGGTTGACATGCGTGAGCGCCTCCCAGCCGCGGCGGAGGCCGAAGACCTCGATATCGTTCTCGCTGCTGCGGTAGGTGACGCTTTTGATGACTGAATTGAGACCCGGAACGTCGCCGCCACCCGTGAGAATGCCGATACGCTTTTTCGCCATGACCATTCTCCTAACCGCACCTCGCGAACCCGTCCGTAAACGCCGAGAGTTCTTCACTGCGTGTTGTAGCCGCGATGTTCCTATGGCCCCAATCTAAGAACCAGCTTTGCCAAGCGCCACCTCGGCGTATCTCCGATCAATGCTGCAAAATCTTCGATAGAAAAAGCTGCGCGCGCTCGCTGCGAGGCTTGCCGAAAAATTCGGGCGTCGGCGCATCCTCGACGATTTCGCCTTTGTCGATGAACACCACGCGATCGGCGACTTTGCGGGCAAAGCCCATCTCGTGGGTCACCACCATCATGGTCATGCCCTCCTTTGCCAGCGCCACCATCACGTCGAGCACCTCGTTGATCATCTCCGGGTCGAGCGCGGAGGTCGGCTCGTCGAACAGCATGGCTATCGGGTCCATGGCAAGCGCGCGCGCGATCGCGACGCGCTGCTGCTGACCGCCGGAGAGCTGGCCGGGATATTTTTGCGCATGCGCGGCGAGGCCCACCCGCTCGAGCAGGGCAACCGCCTTCTTCTGGCTCGCCTCGCGCGGTCGGCCGAGCACCTTTATCTGCGCCAGCATGAGATTGCGCATCACGGTGAGATGGGGGAACAGCTCGAAATGCTGGAACACCATGCCGATGCGGGCACGCAGCTTGGGCAGGTCGGTCTTCGGATCGCCGACGGAAATGCCCTCGACCGTGATGGTGCCTTGTTGAAACGGCTCGAGGCCGTTGACGCATTTGATCAGGGTCGACTTTCCTGAGCCCGACGGGCCGCAGATGACGAGCACCTCGCCCTTGTCGACGTTCACCGAACAGTCCTTGAGCACCTGGGTGGCACCAAACCACTTGCTGATCTGGCTGACGGCGATCATCGGCATGGGAGCCTCAGCGAATGATGGCGATCCGGTTCTGCAGCCGGCGCACCAGCTGTGACGCGGCAAACGAGATCACGAAGTACACCAGTGCGGCAAACAAATACATTTCGACCAGGCGCCCGTCGCGCTGGGCGATCTTCGACGCGGCGCCCAGGAAATCGGTGATCGAGAGCACGTAAACCAGCGAGGTGTCCTGGAATAAAATGATGGTTTGCGTCAGCAGTACCGGCAGCATGTTGCGAAACGCCTGCGGCAGCACGATGTAGCCCATGGTCTGCGGATAGGTCATGCCGAGCGCCTGTGCCGCCGCCACCTGGCCGCGCGGGATCGACTGGATCCCGGCGCGCATGATCTCGCAGAAATAGGCCGCCTCGAACAGCGTGAACGTCACCAGCGACGAGACGAACGCGCCGACCTGGATCGGCTGGGCGCCGCCGGTTATCCATTGCCCCAGGAACGGCACCAGGAAATAGAACCAGAAGATCATCAGCACCAAGGGCACCGAACGCATGAGATTGACGTAGCCGGCGGCGGGCAGCGCGATCGCCGCGATGCCGGAGAGCCGCATCAGCGCGAGCAATGTTCCGAACACGATGCCGCCGGTAGTTGCCAGGGCGGTGAGTAGGAGCGTGAAGCTCATACCGTCGAGAAACAGATAGGGCAGCGAACGAATGATGACGTCGTAATCGAAATTGGCGAACATCGGGGGCCCTCAATGCGCGGCTGCGGGTGCCGCCGCGCCGATTAGGCCGGGCACCGCCACCGCGCGCTCGACCCGGCGCATGGCGAAGGTGACGATGATGTTGATCACGATGTAGATGACGGTCGCCGCGGTGAAGGCTTCGAACACCTGGAACGAGAATTCCTGCATCGCGCGGGCGCGCGCGGTGAGCTCCATCAGGCCGATGGTGAGCGCCACCGCGCTGTTTTTGATGATATTGAGAAATTCCGAAGTCAGCGGCGGCAGGATGATGCGGTACGCCATCGGCAGCAGCACGTAGACGTATGCCTGCGGCAGGGTGAGGCCGAGCGCGAGCGCGGCGAAGCGCTGGCCGCGCGCCAAGCTCATGATGCCGGCGCGCACCTGCTCGGAAACGCGCGCCGACGTGTAGAAACCGAGCGAGACCACCGCGGTGTAGAAGGAGGCGTTGGGCAGCTGCTTGAGCCAGTCGCCGATATCGACCGGCAGCAGCTCCGGCAGCACGAAATACCAAAGGAACATCTGCACCAGCAGCGGGATGTTGCGAAACAGCTCGACATAGGCATCGCCGAGCCGCACCAGCCACGGGTAGGGCGTGGTGCGAATGACGCCGACAAGCGATCCCATTGCCAGCGCAAGGCACCACGCGGCGAGCGCGGTCGCGAGCGTCCAGCCCGTGCCCATGAGCAGCGTCTCGAGGTAAGTGTGGACGCCGTCGGGCGAGGTCTCGAAGAAGATGCCCCAGTTCCAGTTGTAGTTCACGGGTTGGCCTCGCCTGTCTTCGTAACGCCCGGAAGCGGACCATCACCGGTCGCAGCGTCCACAGTTGTCGTCCCCCGCGCAAGCGTGGACCCAGTGATCACGGCGCGCGCAGGGATTACTGGGTCCCGGCTCTCGCTTCGCTCGGCCGGGACGACAGCCATCGGTGCTGCCAGCTCAGAAGTAGATCTCGCGCGCCGCTCAATACACCGCCGGATCGCCGCTGTCGGTCGGGCTCGCGATCACCTTCTTGAACGAGTCGCTCATTGGCACATTGAGATTGATGCCTTTTGGCGGGATCGGCTTCAAAAACCACTTCTCATAGATCGGCATGATCGCACCGCTCTTGTATGTTGCGATCATCGCCTGATCTACGACCTTTTTGAACGGCGCATCGTCGCGGCGCAGCATGATGGCGTACGGCTCGACGGAAAGCGCGTCGGCCGAGATCACGTAATCCTGCGGCGCCTTCGATCCGGCAACCAAGCTGTAGAGCAGAATGTCGTCCATGACGAAGGCGGCGGCGCGGCCGGTCTCGACCATGAGAAACGCCTCGGCATGGTCCTTGGCCGCCAGGATGTTGAGGTTGAGGCCCTTCCGAGCGCCGATTTCGGTGATCTGCTTGATGTTGGTGGTGCCAGACGTCGAGGCGATGGTCTTGCCGCGCAAGTCGTCAACGGTTTTCAGATTTGCCGATTTCTTCGACACGAAACGGTTGGCGGTGACGAAGTGGGTGATCGTGAACCAGACCTGCCTCTGCCGCTCGGTATTGTTGGTGGTGGAGCCGCATTCGAGATCGACGGTGCCATTCGCGATCAACGGAATGCGCGTGGCCGAGGTGACCGGATTGAGCTTGACCTCGAGCTTGTCGAGCTTGAGCTCGCTCTTCACCGCGTCGACGATGCGATAGCAAAGATCCATCGCATAGCCGACGACCTGCTGCTTGTCATCATAATAGGAGAACGGCACCGAGGACTCGCGATGAGCCAGCGTGATCGCGCCGGTGTCCTTGATCTTCTTGAGCGTGCCGCTGAGCTCCTGGGCTAGCGCGGGAGCGGCGGTCAGCGTCGCCGCCGCCAGCGTGGAAAGCAGGGTTGTGCGCAGCATTGGAATCCTCCCCTTGGCCGGCTTATCCTATCGCATCCGGTGAATTCTAGCACAGGCGCGGTGAATTCTAGCACAGGCGCGCTAGTCTCTCACCTTCACATAACTTCCCGGTGCGTCCTCGATCGGGGCGAGCTTGCCGCCGCCGACCTCGCGGGCGGGAACTTCGCCCGCGTCCTGAGCCTTGAGCCAGTCGAGCCAGTCCGGCCACCAGGAGCCGTCGTGCTGCTTGGCCTTGGCCAGCCACTTCTCGACATCAGCCCCGGAAGGTTTTGGCCCGGTCCAATACTGATATTTCATCTTGCTCGGCGGATTGATGACGCCGGCGATGTGGCCCGAGCCGGCCAGCACGAATTTCACCGGGCCGCCGAACAATTTGGAGCCGAGTAACACCGATTTGGCCGGCGCGATGTGATCCTCACGGGTGGCGAGATTGTACACCGGCACCGTCACCTTCTTGAGATCGAGCTTCACGTCCCCGATCACCATCGCACCCTTGCTCAATCTGTTCTCGAGATAGCAATTGCGCAGATAGAATGAATGATTGGCCGCGGGCATGCGAGTCGCGTCGGAATTCCAATAGAGCAGGTCGAACGGAATGGGCGTCTTGCCCTTCATGTAGTTGCTGATGACGTAAGGCCAGATCAGATCGTTCGAGCGCAGCAGATTGAATGCCTTGGCCATCTTCTGGCCTTCGAGATAACCGCGCTCCGCCATGTGGCGCTCGAGCGCCGTGATCTGCTCCTCGTCGACGAATACCTTGAGATCGCCGGCATGGGTGAAATCGGCCTGCGCTGCAAAGAAGGTGGCTGAAGCGATGCGGGTATCCTGTTTGGCCGCCATATAGGCGAGCGTGATCGCGAGCAGCGTGCCGCCGACGCAATAGCCGACCGCGTTGACCTCGTGCTCGCCGGATGCCTGCTCGATCACGTCGAGCGCGGCGAGCGGCCCTTCCCGCATGTAATCTTCAAACGTTTTGCGCGCGAGATTGGCGTCCGGGTTCACCCAGGAGATGACGAACACCGTCAGTCCCTGGTCCACGCACCACTTGATGAACGATTTCTCCGGCGTGAGATCGAGGATGTAGAACTTGTTGATCCAGGGCGGCACGATCAGCAGCGGCCGCCTGAGCACCGTGGCGGTCGACGGCGCGTACTGGATGAGCTGCATCAGGTCGTTTTCGAAAATCACCTTGCCCGGAGTGAGCGCGAGGTTGCGGCCGACCTCGAACATCGTGGCGTCGGATTGGCGGATTTTGAGATCGCCGTGACCGGCGGCAATGTCCTCAGCGAGCATGTGCATGCCGCGCACCAAATTCTCCGCCTTCGAGGCCATCGTCTCGCGCAGCAGTTCCGGGTTGGTGAGGACGAAGTTCGACGGCGCGACCGCGTTGGCGATCTGCCGTACGTAAAATTCCGCTTTCTGCCGGGTATGCGGATCGAGGCCTTCGGCGTCCTTCACGAGATGGTTGGCCCAGCGAACCGTCAGCAAATAGCACTGCTTGATGAAGTCGAAGAACTGATTGGTGGACCATTCCGGATCGGCGAAACGCTTGTCGGCGGGATCGGGCGCAGCGACCGGCTCGACCTTTTCGCCGGCCATGCGCTTGACCGTGTTGGCCCACAGATCGAGGTAGGATTTGCCCAGGCTCGATTGCAGCTCGAGCGCGCGCTGGGGATCGCGCAGCCAGTAGTCCGCGACCTGGCCCAGCGTTTTCACGACATCGGTCACCTCGCTGTACTGGTCGGCGACCTGGCCCTCCTCGCGCGGCTTGAGGTAGGCGGCGAGCGCCTTGCCGCCCTCCTCCACGATGCGGGCGGCGTTGCGCGCAAACTCCTCCACGTCCGTGGAGGGGCTCGTGACGGATTCCGACGGGGCTCTCACGGCGAGGCCTCAATTCATGGGTTCGCGATGGGCGCAACAATGGGCTGCAAGCCTGAAATGGACTTTATCGTTAATGCCTGCAAGGCACATGCCGACGCGGCGCCGCCGGTATCCAGGGGGGGTCATGGGCATAAATAACGAGCCACGCCCAGGCCGGCTCAACCTTGGTTTGGTCATATTGGGGTCCTAACGGTTCCATCGGTAATCGTCTGAATTGGCAGCAAATTCGCCGACGGACGGCGCCACAGCAGGGGGTCGCCGGCGCGCCGCCGGCCGCGCTTGAACCGGCATGGCTTTGAAACCGCAAAGGTTGGCAGGTCCGGCACAGCGCGCCGTCGCGGCAGGATTCCTTGCTGCCGGAGCGTTCATGCTCGCCGCCTGTTCGACGGGCGGCACGATCGGCGATCACACGCCGACCGGGCTCGGCGGCCTGCCCGAGGGGGCACCGCAGCGGCCGGCGACGCCCGCCGCCTATCCGGCGGTCCATGATATGCCGCCGCCGCGTACCGACACGATGCTCAGCGACGCGGAGCAGAAAAAGCTCGAAGACGATCTGGTTGCGGCGCGCAATCGCGCCGCGGCGACGACCGCCAAGCCGGCTGGCGGTGCCGGCAGCCCATGATAAAAGGTCGGCCTGCTCGCGCAGCATCGGCGCGCGGGCGGCTGGACTAAAGTCATGGAAGAATTTCACCGCATCCGGCGGCTGCCGCCTTATGTCTTCGAGCAGGTCAACCGCGCGAAGGCGACCGCGCGCAACGCCGGTGCCGACATCATCGATCTCGGCATGGGCAACCCGGATCTTCCGGCCCCCGCGCACGTGGTCGACAAGCTCAAGGAGACGGTCGGCAAGCCGCGCACCGATCGCTATTCGTCCTCGCGCGGTATTCCCGGACTGCGGCGCGCCCAGGCCGGCTATTACGCGCGCCGTTTCGGGGTGAAACTCAATCCCGAGACGCAGATCGTCACCACGCTGGGCTCCAAGGAAGGCTTCGCCAATGTGGCGCAGGCGATCACTGCGCCGGGCGATGTCATTCTGGTCCCCAATCCGACGTATCCGATCCACGCCTTCGGCTTTCTCATGGCCGGCGGCGTGATCCGCGCGGTGCCCTCGCAGCCGACGCCGGCGTTCTTCGAGACGCTGGAGCGCGCCATCGTGCACTGCATCCCCAAGCCGATCGCGGTCACCGTCTGCTACCCCGCCAATCCGACCGCCTATGTGGCCGATCTCGATTTCTACAAGGAGCTCATCCCATTCGCGAAGAAGCACGGCATCTTCGTGCTGTCCGACTTGGCGTATGCGGAGGTCTACTTCGAGGAGAATCCGCCGCCCTCGGTGCTGCAGGTGCCCGGCGCAATCGATGTCGCGGTCGAATTCACCTCGATGTCGAAAACCTATTCGATGCCGGGCTGGCGCATCGGCTTTGCCGTCGGCAACGAGCGCATCATTGCCGCGCTGGCCCGCGTCAAATCCTATCTCGATTATGGCGCGTTCACGCCGATCCAGGTGGCGGCGACCGCCGCGCTCAATGGGTCCGACGATTGTATTGGCGAGATGCGCGAGACCTACAAGCGGCGGCGCGATGTGCTGGTCGAATCATTCGGCCGTGCCGGCTGGGAAATTCCGCCGCCGCGCGCCTCGATGTTCGCCTGGGCGCCGATCCCGGAGCCGTTCCACACGCTCGGCAGCGTCGAGTTTGCCACGCTGCTCGTGGAAAAGGCGGAGGTGGCAGTCTCACCCGGCATCGGCTTCGGCGAATACGGCGAAGGCCATGTACGCATCGCGCTGGTGGAGAACGAACAGCGCATCCGCCAGGCTGCGCGCAACGTTCGCCGCTTTCTTGAAAGCGGTCCGGAAAAGTTGCACAACGTCGTCCCCCTGGCCAAGCGGCGCTAGACGCGCCGCTTTTACGCAAGCGCAGATGCGGGCGGATGGCGATGGCACAACCGCTGAAAATCGGTATTGCCGGATTGGGCACGGTGGGCGCTTCGGTCGTGCGGCTGATCGACCGTCAGCGCGACGCGCTCGCCGCTCGCTGCGGCCGCCGGATCGAGGTCGTTGCGGTCACCGCGCGCTCCCGCGGCAAGAAGCGCGGCGGCGACCTCAAGAAACTGCGCTGGGTTGCCGATCCCGTCGCGCTCGCGCTTGATCGAGAGATCGACGTGTTCGTCGAGCTGATCGGCGGGGAGGGCGATCCGGCCAGAGCCGCAGTGGCTGCCGCGCTCAATGCGAAGAAATCTGTGGTCACCGCCAACAAGGCGCTGCTGGCGCGCCATGGCATCGCGCTCGCCGCGACGGCGGAACGCAATCACGTGGCGCTCAATTTCGAGGCCGCAGTCGGCGGCGCCATTCCGATCGTCAAGACGCTGCGCGAAGGCCTCGCGGGCAATTCGCTTGCCCGCATCTATGGAATCCTCAACGGCACCTGCAACTACATCCTCACGCGCATGGAGGAGGAGAAGCTTCCTTTCGCCGAGTGCCTGCAGGAGGCGCAACGCCTCGGTTATGCGGAAGCCGATCCGACCTTCGACATCGAAGGCTACGACACCGCGCAGAAGCTTGCCATCCTCGCGAGCCTGGCCTTCGGCATCAAGGTCGATGAGGCTGCGGTCTATGTGGAAGGAATTTCCTCCATCGCGCCGGAAGATCTCGAATGGGCCGATGAGCTCGGCTATCGCGTCAAGCTGCTCGGCGTTGCGGTACGAACGGAGAAAGGGATCGAGCAGCGCGTGCATCCGACGATGGTGCCGAAGGAGACCGCCATTGCGCAGGTGATGGGAGTGACCAATGCGGTCACTGTCGACGCGGACGCGATTGCGCCGATCACTTTGGTCGGCCCCGGCGCCGGCGGCATTGCCACCGCATCCGCCGTGGTGGCCGATATCGGCGACATCGCGCGCGGCGTGCGCACCGCCCCGTTCGGCCGGCCGGCAGCGCGCCTCACCACCAGCAAGAAGGCGCCGATGCAGCGTCACGCCGGCGGCTACTACATCCGGCTGCTCGCCGTGGACAAGCCGGGGACCGCCGCCACCATCGCCAAGCGGCTCGCCCAGCAAAATATTTCGCTGGAGTCGATCGTGCAGCGCCACCGCGGCGAGCGGCCCCATGGCGGCGATGATCCCGGCCGCTCGGACGAGCCGGTGCCGGTGATTCTCATTACCTATGCGACCACCGAAGACGCGGTGCGCAAGGCGCTCGCGGCGGTGGCGCGCGACAAAGTGATCTCGGGCAAGCCGCAGGTCATCCGCATCGAGAAAAACTGATACATTCTTGTGGCGGCGCCTCTTCCCGATCGGTACGGCGCAACCGGCGAACGAGAACAAAGTCTGGGGCAGGAGAGCACATGAACAAGGAGCGCGGCGGCACCGCGCCATCGATCACCATCCAGCCGCACCTCGCGTTGGAACGCGTGCTCTCGCTCGAGATCGTGCGCGTGACCGAGCGTGCGGCGGTCGCGGCGGCGCGTCTGGCCGGCCGCGGCAATGAGAAGGCCGCCGATCAGGCCGCCGTTGACGCCATGCGCCGCGAGCTCAACAACCTGCCGATCGAGGGGACGGTCGTGATCGGGGAGGGCGAGCGCGATGCGACGCCCATGCTGTTCATCGGCGAGAGCGTCGGCAACAAGCATGGGCCCAAGGTGGATATCGCGGTCGCTCCCCTGGAAGGCACCACGCTTTGCGCCAAGAATCTGCCGGGCGCGATCGCGACCATCGCGATGGCGGAGGACGGCACGCTGCTCAACGCTCCCGACGTCTATATGGAGAAGATCGCGATCGGCCCGGGCTATCCCAAAGGCGTCGTCGATCTCGATGTCCCGGCGCAAGAAAATATCCGCAGCCTCGCCAAGGCCAAGGGAGTACAACCGGCCGAGATCACCGCGCTCCTCGTCGACCGCCCACGCCATGCCGATCTGATTGCCGCGGTGCGCGCGGCTGGCGCGGCGGTCCGGCTGATCACCGACGGTGACGTCGCCGGCGTCATCCACACGGCCGATCCCGTCAATACCGGCATCGACATCTACCTGGGCGTCGGCGGCGCGCCGCAAGGCGTGCTCGCCGCCGCGGCGCTGCGCTGCATCGGCGGACAGATGCAGTGCCGGCTGGTGCTCGACACAGCGGAAAAGCGCACGCGTGCGGCGAAGATGGGCATCACCGATCCGCGCAAGAAGTACGAGATCGCCGACATGGTGCGAGGCGACTGCCTATTCTCCGCAACCGGCGTCACCGACGGTGCGCTGCTGCGCGGGGTCAAATTCCGCAAAGACGTGATCGAAACGGAGACCGTGGTGATGCGCTCGGTGACGGGCACGGTGCGCTGGATCAGGGCGGAGCACCGCGAGCTTGCCAAGTTTCATTTGGATTGATCGCGCTTGCGCGACGAGAGTCCGCGCCGGCATCGCCGCGCTGAGTATTGCGGCTTTATCATCGATCACGGCTGAGGCGGCATCCTGCCGTGGCTACCCACAAGAAATCCGCGCGGCCATTAAGAAACACGTGGAGACGCTGCGTGTCACCGAGCGCGAGGCGGCGGATCGCCTCAAAGGACTGGACACGCGCGCATTCGACTACCTGGCGCAGCAGGTGCGTGCCGCGACTGACGTGATTGCCGACAGGAACGCGCTGAACGACGAAGAGCAGCTCGGCCAATGTCCCGGCGCGATTGCGCCCGTGCGGCGCATCTGCGCGCAAGCCGCGCAAGCGCTGCTCGACCTGCTCGAGCAGCAGGGCAAAGGCGACGCGGGTAAAGCCGCGAAGCAGACCTACGCGGAAGCCATGCCGCAGTGCGAGCGAGGGATGGAGCTTGCGCCGTTAAGCACCGTATTCAGAAGCGCGGATTAAAATACTTGCCGGAACTGGCATCCGACGCACGCGCTACTTTTGGTCCGCGCCGCTTCCGACTTGATAGATGTCGATCAGCCGCTTTCGGATGTCTTGCGGTGTCGCATAGGCCCGCCTGATTAGCGTTTCGATCTGCTCGCCGGTGCGCGGGTTGCTGCATTCCAGGCGCTGCGTTTCGCAGTCGATGCGGAACTGCGGATCATTGAATGTTGCCGTCATCGCGGTACGCAGAGTGGCGAGCCGGTCGGCAGGAATGCCGGGCGGAGCGACGAACGGGCGTCCCAGCCCAAGCGGCGCGGAGGCGGCGACCAGCAGCGTCTTGTCAGCCGGGCTCGACAAGAGATCGATCGCAACCGGCACATCCTTGAGGTCCGGATGCGGCTCGGCGCCATATTGGAACAGCATTCGTATCTTGGATTGCGGATACCAGTCCGGGCGCGACGTCTTGAGGCTCGACCAGAACGGCGAGGCCATTGCTTCGACCTCACCGTTCTCCATGGCCAGCAGGATTTCATTCTGTCCGGGGTAGCCCGTGATCAAGCGCGCCTTCATGTTGAAAATCTGATTGAACACGCGGCCGTAGAACGCCGGAGTCGAAGCCGCACCAGCGCCGCCGGTGATCATCTCCTGCGTCTGCGCATCTTGCAGCGTCTTGATCTTCGAGGTGTGCCAGACAATGTACACGGCCACTTCGGTCGTCGGCGTGCCGAGCCAGGAGAACTTCGCGGCATCGAACAGCGCCTGTTTATTGGCGTAGAACGGCTCCAATGCGACAGTGTTCTGCGACAGGCCGACGACAGTGCCGTCCCTCGGCGCCACGTTGAAGAGGTAATTGGCCGCCGCGATTCCGCCGGCCGCCGGCATGTTCTGCGGCGTGATTGTAGGATTTCCGGGAATGTGCGCGCCGAGGTGCTTCGCCAGCGTGCGGGCGTAGACGTCATAGCCGCCGCCCACCGTCGCGCTGATGATGAGCTTGATTTCCCGGTCTTTGTAGAAATCCGGCTCGGCACGCGCCATCGTCGTTGCCGAAATCAGAATCGATAGTAAATATGTCAGTTCCAGTCTGGATTTCACGATCGATGGCCAATTCGCCCAAGCATACAGTGCCAGCACTGTGCCATGACGCGTGCGGGAGGCAAGGGGCGCTCGACGAGCCTGTGCATTCGGGAAAGCTCTTGCGCATCAAACCCCGAGGCGGCTGAATTCTGGGGCCAAGTGATTCTGACACCACGCCAATGACCATTGCCCTCACCGCACCGACCCGGCCGCAGCGGCGCCTGTTTCTCGGCGTCGAGCGGTCCGCGTGCGGCCGGGCCTGGCGCGACCGGCTCGACGAGATCGGGCAGGCGCGCGCGCTCGCGATCGCGCAGCGGCACGAGGTGCCCGAGTTGCTGGCGCGCATTCTCGCCGGACGCGGCGTCGAGGCGGACGCGGTCGCGGCCTATCTCGATCCAACCGTGCGCGCGCTGATGCCCGATCCGGAAACGCTGACCGATATGCGTGTGGCCGCGACGCGGCTTGCCGACGCCATCATGCGTGGGGAGACCGTCGCCATCCTCGGCGATTATGACGTGGACGGCGCCACCTCGGCGGCCGTGCTCGGGCGCTATCTGCGCCATTGCGGGCTCTCCCCGCTCATCCATATTCCCGATCGCTTGTTCGAGGGCTATGGCCCCAACAACGAGGCGGTGCGGGCGCTGGCGGCGCAGGGCGCCGCGCTGCTGATCACGGTCGATTGCGGCACCACCAGCCACGAGCCGCTCGCCGAAGCGCGCAAGCTCGGCCTCGACGTGATTGTCATCGACCACCATCAGGCCGACGAGCTGCTTCCGCCGGCAGTCGCAATGGTCAATCCGAACCGGCTCGACGATATCTCCAAGCTCGAGCATCTCGCTGCGGTCGGCCTCGCGTTCATGACCCTGGTGGCAGTCAATCGCGAGCTGCGCGCACGCGGGTTCTGGACTGCCGAGCGTGCCGAGCCCGATCTCCTCGTGCTGCTCGATCTCGTTGCGCTCGGCACCATTGCCGACGTGGTGCCGCTGGCCGGGCTCAACCGCGCCTTTGTCGTGAAGGGGCTGCTCGCCATGCGCCGGCGCGACAATCCCGGACTCACTGCGCTCATGGACATCGCGCGGCTCAACGGCCCGCCCGAGCCCTGGCACCTCGGCTTCCTGCTGGGGCCGCGCATCAATGCCGGCGGGCGCATCGGGCGTGCCACGCTCGGCGCCGACCTGCTGATGCAGGACGACGCGTCGGAATGCGCGCGCATAGCGGCTGAGCTCGATCGGCTCAATCGCGAGCGCCAGACCATCGAGGTCGCCGCGGTCGCGCAAGCGGAGGCCGAAGCGATGGCTGCGCTGGGCGCCGACGAGAGGGGCGCGGTCGTCGTTACCGCCAGCGAAGGCTGGCATCCCGGCGTGGTTGGTCTCGTTGCCGCGCGGCTCAAGGAGCGGTTCGGGCGGCCTGCTTTTGCCATCGCCATCGAGCCGGGCGGGATCGGCACCGGATCGGGCCGCTCCATTGCCGGCGTCGATCTTGGCCACGCGGTGCGACGAGCGGTCGCCAGCGGACTTCTCATCAAGGGAGGCGGACATGCGATGGCGGCCGGCGTCACCCTCAAAGCCGACGCGCTTGGCGCATTTCGCGCCTACCTTGAGGAGGTGCTGGCGGATGCGGTCGCTGCCGGGCGGCGCGAAGACGTGCTGTTGATCGACGGCGCGCTCACCGCCGCCGGGGCGGATAGCGACACCGTCGCGGCGATCGCGCGCGCCGGACCGTTCGGCGCGGGCAATGCGGAGCCGGTGATCGCGCTTCCCGCCCATACCGTGATCTACGCCGACGAGGTCGGCCAATCCCACATGCGCGCGCGGCTGCGCGCGGGCGACGGCTCGGTGATCGATGCCATCGCGTTTCGCTCGGTCGGGCAAAAACTCGGCGCCGCGCTCGGCCAGAGCCGCGGACGCGCCGTGCACGCGGCCGGCACATTGTGCCTCGACCGCTGGAACGGTGCCGAACGTGTTCAACTTCGCCTCATCGACCTGGCGCCCGCTGACGTGAGCCTCGGCATTCACTAAGATTGCCGTCTCGCCGCCTGGGCGAATTATTTTCAGGAGCACGTCATGGCGACACTCTGGTCGCGCCGCACGGTTATCGCGGGAGCTGCGGCGGCGGGAGCGGCGATTATCGTCAAGCGCTCGCGCGCGGCCGATTTCACCTTTGCGCAGTACCACAACCAGGCGGTCGGCGGCACGCTGCACAAGAACTTGGTGGCGATGTGGGACGCCATCCGCAGCGAGACGAATGGCCGCGTCGAGGCGACGGTTTATCCCGAGAACAACAAGCTTGCCGGCGGCGATCCCGAAGCCTTGAAGAAGCTTCTTGCCGGCGAGATCCAATTCTTCACGCTGATGGGCGGCATTATCGGCACGGTCGTGCCGGTGGCCGAGGCCCAGCAGCTGCCGTTCGCCTTCAAATCGGCGGTGGAAGCGCACAAGGCGATCGACGGGCCGTTCGGCCGCTACATTGGCGAGGAGATGGCGGCCAAGGGCATGTATCTCCTGCCGGTGTCAGGCTTCGACAACGGCATGCGCCAGGTGACGACGGTTAATCGCCCGATTACCAAGCCCGACGATTTCGCCGGCATGAAGATCCGCGTGCCGCCGGGGCAGATGATCTTCGACACCTTTGCCGCCTTCGGCGCGCAGCCCGTCACCACGCCAGCCAATCAGATCTACGACACGCTCAAGAGCGGCAAGGCCGAGGCGCAGGAAAACCCGCTGGCCATTTTGCAGGGCTTCAAGCTTTACGAGGTGGTCAAGTACGTCAGCATGACCAATCACATGTGGTCCGGCTACAACCTGATGGCAAATTTCGCCACGTGGAGAGCCTTGCCCGACGACATCAAGGCGGTGATCGAGCGCAACGCCGCGAAATATGTGCGCCAGCAGCGCGAAGACCAAGGCAGACTGAACGCGAGCCTGCGCGCCGATCTTGCCGCGCGCGGTCTTCAATTCAACGAGGTCGACCAGGCGGCGTTTCGTGCACGCCTGCCCGCCGTCTATGCCACTTGGAAGGAAAAGCTCGGCAGCAAATGCTGGGCGCTGCTCGAGGCGGAGGTGGGCAAGCTGGGGTAAGCATCGACCTTCGCAGTTGTCATTCCGGCTAAGCGAGCGAAGCGAGCGAGAGCTGGAATCCAGTAAACACCGATTTCCTGTTTTGGGGAAAGTCGCACCGCCTGTGTTTACTGGGTCCCCGCTTTCGCGGGGACGACAGTAACGCTGTGCTGCTCTGAACGCACAATTCTTCTTGGAAGAACGAGAATGGCGAAGCTGCAACTATCCGTCGCGGTCGGCAATTACGATCGTGTGCGCCCGCTGATCGATGGGGCCGTGCGGATCGACGGCGTCGATCCCGTGTTCATGACTTTGCCGCCCGAGGAAATTTTCTTCCGCGCCTTTCGCGGCCAGGACTTCGACATCTGCGAGCTGTCGATGTCGAGCTTCACCGTGAAGACTGCGCAAGGCAATTGTCCCTATGTCGGCGTGCCCGCCTTCGTATCACGCGCGTTCCGCCACAACTCGATTTACGTGCGCAAGGACCGCATCAAGGCGCCGGCCGATCTCAAGGGTAAGCGCGTCGGGCTGCCGGAATATCAGCTCACCGCCTGCGTCTGGGCGCGCATCATTCTTGAGGATGACCACGGGCTAAAGCCGGCCGATATGATCTGGGTGCGCGGAGGCATCGAAACGCCGGGTCGGCCAGAGAAGATCACGGTCAAGCTTCCGCACGGCGTGCGCATCGAGGACGCGCCCGAAGGCAGCACCATCTCGGCGCTGCTCGAGCGCGGCGACATCGATGCCTTTATCGCTCCGCGCCCGCCGGTCGGCGCGGGTAAGCACAACTCGAGCATCGGCTGGCTATTCCCGGATCCGATCGCCGCTGGGCAGGATTATTTCAAGCGCACCGGCATTTTCCCGATCATGCACGTGACCGGCATCCGCCGCGAATTGGTGGACAAGCACCCCTGGCTGCCGGCGGCGGTGTTCAAGGCGTTCCGGGAAGCCAAGGCGAAATGCCTCGAGGCGCTGGAAGACACCGCGGCGACGAAGGTGACTTTGCCGTTCGTCGAGGAGCAGCTGCGCGCCGCGCGCACGCTGATGGGCGACGATTTCTGGTCGTATGGGCTCGAGGCGAACCGTAAAGTCCTGGAGACGTTTCTGCGGCATCACCACGCGCAGGGACTCTCATCGCGCCTCGTCGCGCCGGAGGAACTGTTTCATCCGTCCACGCACGAGAGCTTCGCGATTTAGTCGCAGGTGGGCGGCGGCGTATTCGCCTTTGCCCACCCTACAACGGCCGTCTCACTTCTTCTCGGTGCCGCGCAGCATGGCGGCGGTGGTGATCGCCGCATAACCGGGCTCGACCCGCACATCGACCACCGCGACGGAACCGCTCTCGACCGCCGCAATGGCCTTGGTGAAGATCGGCACGAGATCGCGTGCCTTAGTGACGGGATCGAATCCCACCGCGCCTTGAGCGCGCCCGAGCGCCGCGCAATCGATGTCGGGATCGGAGATGCGCTGGCCGATCCAGCGGTTCTCGACCGGCCGATTGCGGATGCGCGCGACGCGCTCCTGGTGCAGCTCGTCATTGAAGAACGAGCGGTTGTTGCAGACCACGAACAGGAGCGGAATCCGGTAATGCACCGCGGTCCAGATCGCGGTGACGCCCATGAAGAAATCGCCGTCGCCGCAGATCGCGATCGGCAGCCGGCCTGAGCCTTTGAGCGCGAGCGCGGCGCCCACCGAGTTGCCGGGCCCGCCGCCGACGCCGCCGCCGCCTTCGGAACCGAGATAGTCAAGCGGGTGGCGGAACGGCCAAGCCGCGCCGTTCCAGGAGAGCGGCAAATGGGTGAGCGTGACCGCACGCTCGCCGACCGCCGCGCGCAGCGCACGCGCCAGATCGTCGACCCGCAGCGGGCCGTCGGAAGGCTCATACGTCGCTGGCTTCGGGGTAATCGCCGCGCTCGGCTTGCGCGACGGAGTCGCGCCAAGTGCTGCAAGCAGCCGGGGCACGGCGTCATCAGGGGTCGTCGGCAGCAGCAGATCGACCGGCGGCAGCGCCTCGTAATCCATGCTCCAGCCGTTGTGCACGTGGAAATCGGCGCTCACGCTGATGATTTTTGCGTGCGACACGTCGAAGCCGAATGCGCCGCGCAGCACGCCGTTGAGATCGACGCAGTCGAGGCCGAGGATGACATCGGCTTGCTTGAGCGCGGCAATCGCTTCCGGAACAAGCGCGTTCGACGCGGGCGCGCCGGCGTGCCGCGGGTGATCTGTGGGGAAGCCGCAGCCGAGCTTGAGATCGGTGGTCACTTTCGCATTGAGCACTTCGGCGAGCGCGATACGCGCGTTCCAGCCCTCGAGGCTGCGCGAGACGCGCCCGACTACCATGAGCGGGTGCTTCGCCGCTTCGAGCATCGCGGCCGCTTGGTCGATGAGTTCGGGCGCGGCGGCGGGTGCGGCCGGCGGCATGAAGCGCGCGACGTCGATCGCCGCCAGCGGCTCCGCGAGCTTCATCTCCTGCATCTCGGCATCGAGATTGACGTAGACCGGCCCCATCGGCGCGGTGTTCGCGATCCAGGCGGCGCGGATGAGCGCCTCGCGCGCGGCGGCGGGCGAGGCGGGCTGATCGTCCCATTTCGTGTAGCCGCGCACGATCGCGCCCTGGTCGCGCGCGGTGTGGATCCAGTCGATCCACGGCCGCCGCTTCGCGGCGTCCACCGGGCCGGTCGCACCCAGCACCAGAACCGGCGCGCGGTCGCACCAGGCATTGAAGATCGCCATCGTCGCGTGGAACAGCCCGACATTGGAATGCACCGCCGCCGCCATCGCCCTCCCGGTCACCTTGGCGTAGCCGTGCGCGATTGCGACCGCGCTCTCCTCATGCAGGCACAGCAGCATCTGCGGCGTTTCGTTGCCGAGAAAGTTCACGATCGAATCGTGAAGCCCGCGGTAGCTGGCGCCAGGATTGAGCGCGACGTAGGGAATTTCCAGCGCGCGCAGCGTGTCGGCGACGACATCGCTGCCGAACCCTGCGGCATTGGTGCCGGTCAGATTGGCCGGACGCTCGAGCGCGCGCAGGGACGGATGGGCGGCGGGCGCAGGAATTTCAGCGGCAACCGCCGCTTTGGCTTTTGCACTGGTCACGGGACGATCCTGGGGTTTGCGAAAGGCGCCCCATAGAACCGGATCACAGCCCCTGGCGCAACCGCGCCAGAAGTTTCACGCCGGCATAGCCGTCGGTCGGCTCGATGCCGGCTTTGCGCTGGAAATTGCGCACCGCGATCATCGTGTCGTTGCCGACCCGGCCGTCGGTGCCGCCGGTATCGAAGCCGAGCGCGGTGAGCCGCGTCTGGATCTCCTGCACCTCGGCGAGCGTCGGCGTGCGCTCGCCGCCGGGGAAGGACTGCACGAAGGGACCGACGCCCATGATCCGGTCGCCGAGATGCACGATCGACAAGGTGTAATTCATCGACGGATTGTAGGAGCGCACCGCATAGAAATTCGGGCCGAGCAGAAACGCCGGACCGCCGCGCACCGGCACCCAGAGGCGCGCCGATGCCGTTGGCTGCGGGAATTCCTTGCCATCGGCGCGCCTGACGCCGGCCTTCTGCCATGCCTCATAACTTCGTGCCGCCCCTTGGCCACTTGCCCCTGACGCGCCGCGCACTTCGTAACCCCAGTGCTGCCCCGGTCGATATTTGCCGCGCTCGACGAGATATCGGGCAGTGCCGGCGAGCGCATCATCGGGCTTGCCGAACGGGTTGATGCGGCCATCGCCGTCGTAGTCGAGGCCGACATTGAGCCATACCTCGGGCATCCATTGCGTGTGCCCCATGGCGCCGGCCCAGGAGCCGCGCATTTCCTCGGGCGTGCCCCAACCGCGATCAATGATGACGAGGGCGTTGAGCAGCTCCTGCTCCCAATAGGGGCGGCGGCGCGGTTCGCCCCAGGCGAGCGCCGCGAGCGCCGGGATCACCGGCCGCATATGGTTCTTCTGCACTTCCGCGTCGCCATAGGCGGATTCAATGCCCCACAGGCCGAGCATGATCGAACGATCGACGCCGTAATCCTTCTCGATGCGGGCAAGGAGCGCCGCGTATTCCTGCGCCTTCTCCTTGCCGGTGACGATGCGCCAGTCGGAAACGCGGCGATTGAGATATTGCCAGAGCTCCTCGTTGAATTCCGGCTGCGCGCGGATGAGCTCGAACACTGACGTGTCCGGTTTGATATTGGTCATCACACGCGTGTAGGTGGCGTCGGAAATACCACGTGCGCGCGCCCGCGCGCGAAACGCGGCCGCCCATTGGTCGAAACTCGATTTGCTGCTTTGCGCTCGCGCTGCTCGACTCGAGATCGTGGGCGCGGCGATTAGCAGCGCCAAGCAGGCGCGCCGCGACAGGAGGCGCTTCATCACTTGAATCATCGGCTCGCACTCGGATCGATGCTGCCCGCAATTCCAAGTCTACGGCCGTTTCTGTCGGCTTTGCGGCATCAATCTTTGGCGCGTTCCACGTAGGAACCGTCCGCCGTCATGACGACGATCTTGGTCCCGGTGCCGACGAACGGCGGCACCATGGTGCGCACGCCGTTCGACAGCAGCGCTGGCTTGTAGGACGAGGCGGCGGTCTGGCCCTTGACCGTCGGCTCGGTGTCGACGACTTCGAGGGTAACCTTCTGCGGCAGCTGGATCGAGACCGGCAGGCCTTCGTGAACCGCGAGCGTCACCTTCATCTCCGGCTGCAGGTAGGCCGCCTGATCGCCGATCACGTCGGCCGGCAAGGCGACCTGGTCATAGGTCTCGGTATTCATGAAGTGAAAGCCGTCGCCGTCCTGATAAAGGTACTGGTGCTCGCGATCCTCAACGAATGCGCGTTCCACCTGCTCGGTGGTCTTGAAGCGCTGTGCCACCTTTACCCCGTCGCTGATCCGGCGCATGTCGACCTGAGTGGTCGGCGTGCCCTTTCCCGGGTGGAAGCTCTCGGCATTGAGGACGACGTAAAGCTTGCCCTCGAATTCCACGATGTTGCCCTTGCGGAGCGAGCTTGCGATGACTTTCACGGTCAGACTTCCTCGATTGTCGTGCCGACGCGGTCGGTGGCGGAACGGGCCGAATTTGCGCCCGCACCATACTGATCCCGCCGCCATTCGCCAGCGCTTTTGCGGGGTGGTTTTAGGAGGGCCGTGATGCCGTCGCCATTCTGGGCTCGCCATGCCGACCGGCGTGGCCTCCTCCTGGCGCGCGCGCGTATTACGGCGGCATTGCGCGAATTCTTTGCCGCGCGCGAGTTCCTCGAGGTCGAGACGGCGACGCTGGTGGCCTCGCCGGGGAACGAGACCCACCTGCATGCCTTTGCCGCCGATCTGGTGACGCCGGCCGGCGCGCGCGAGCGGCGCTATCTGCGCACCTCACCGGAATTCGCATGCAAGAAGTTACTGGCCGGCGGCGAGCGCCGCATCTTCGAATTTGCCCGCGCGTTCCGCAATCGCGAGCGCGGCGTGCTGCATCATCCGGAATTCACCTTGCTGGAATGGTACCGGGCGCACGAGCCTTATGACGCGCTGATGGATGATTGCGCGGCCATTCTCGCGCTGGCAGCAAAGGCTGCAGGCAGCAGACGGCTCTCGTTTCGCGAGCGCGCGGTCGATCCATTCGCGGCGCCGGAGCGGCTCACCGTGGCAGAGGCGTTTGCCCGCTATGCACGGATCGATCTTCTCGCACTGCTGCCGCCCGAGCCTGCCGATCGCTTCGCGGCGGCGGCGCACGCGGCGGGAATCCGCACCGCTGCCGACGATACCTGGGGCGACATTTTCAGCCGCGTGCTGGTGGAGCGGATCGAGCCGCAGCTGGGGCGGGAGCGGGCGGCGGTTCTCACGGAGTATCCGAGCGTGCAGTCGCCGCTGGCGCGGCCGAAGCCTTCGGACCCGCGCCTGGCCGAGCGTTTCGAGCTTTATGCCTGCGGGGTCGAGCTTGCCAACGGATTTGCCGAGTTCACCGATGCCCGCGAGCAGCGCGCGCGCCTCGAAGCGCAGATGGACGAAAAAGAACGCATCTACGGCGAGCGCTATCCGCTCGACGAAGATTTTCTCGCCGCGCTGGCGGCGATGCCGCCGGCGAGCGGCGTCGCACTCGGTTTCGATCGGCTGGTGGTGCTCGCGACCGGCGCCCCCCGCATCGATGACGTGCTGTGGACGCCGATGCCGGAACCGTGAATGATCACGAGGAGAGCAGGGAAACCGAGACGATGCTGGTCCTCTATCACAACGACATGTCGCTCTGCGCGCAAAAGGTGCGCGTGTGTCTCGCCGAGAAAGGCTTGCCTTGGGAGAACAGGCACCTGGTGCTGCGAAAGGGCGAGCACCAGCAGGAATGGTACCGCAAGCTCAACCGGCGCGCCGTCGTCCCGACGCTGGTCGATGGCGACAACGTAATCCCGGAGTCCAACGTCATCCTGGAATATGTCGAGGAGATTTGCCCGCACCCGAGCCTAGCGCCGAAGGATGCTTATGGGCGGGCCAAAATGCGCTTATGGACGAAGCAACTCGACGAGGACATCCACGACAGCTCGGCCGCGATCCTGAGCTTCGGCATCGCGTTCCGCCATCAATATATCGAGGCGGGTGAGCTCGGAAAAAAGATGCTTGAACACGTTCCGAACGTGTTCAAGCGCGAGCGTCGGCGCGATGTCATCGAAAGGGGCACCAGTTCCCAGCATTTCATCGTCGCCGTCGAGCGGATGGTGTTGCTGCTCGACGAGATGGAGGAGGCGCTGGTCACCACGCGGTGGCTGGCGAGCGACGATTACACCCTGGCCGATGTTGCCTTTACCCCCTATCTCGCGCGCCTCGAGCACCTGAACATTCTCGGAATGATCGGCGAGCGACAACGTCTTGCCGACTGGTACCGGCGCTGCAAGGCGCGGCCGAGCTTTCACGAAGCCATCGTCAAATGGGAGAACGCCGATTACCTGCGCTTGATGCGGCACCGTGGCACGGAGGCTTGGCCGCAAATTCAAGCGATCATGCAGCGGCTGGAGCAGCGCAAGCCCGCTGCATGAGTGACGACGATGATGCGAGAGGAAAAATTGCGCGCAGTGTCTGTGCTGCTCGCGGTTTGCTTCGTTGGCTGCAATGCTCGGACTGTTTGGGCGCAGGCCTATCCCAGCCAGAACATCACCTTCGTGGTCGGCTTTGCGGCTGGCGGCATTGCCGATGTGATCGCGCGTCTGGTCGGGCATGGGCTCAGCCAGCGGCTCGGCCAAACCGTCGTGGTGGAAAATCGCGGCGGCGCCGGCGGCAATCTCGCCGCCAAAGCCGTGAGCGCGGCGGCGGCCGACGGCTATACCGTCCTGGCGACCACCACCGGACTCGCCGTGAATGAGACCGCGAGCAAGAACAAGGGATTCTCGGTGGATGACCTGCGCGCCATCGCCATCGTCGCGTTCAGCCCGGATGTAGTCGCCGTTCATCCGAGCAATCCCGCCAAAGATCTGCAGGAGTTCGTCAAGAACGGCAGAACCAAGAGTTTTACCTACGGCAGCGCCGGCGTCGGCACCGGCCCGCATATCGGCGCGGAATATTTTTTCCGTGAGGTCGCCAAAGTGCAGGCGGTACACGTGCCGTTCACCGGCGGCGCGCCAGCGGTGCAGTCCGCCATCGGCAACCATGTCGATGCGCTTGTGCTCACTCTGCCAACGGTGGTGCCGCCGCTGACGCAAGGCTTGCTGCGCGGGCTGGGCCTCGCCAGCCCCACGCGCAATTCGGCGGTGCCGGACGTGCCGACCTACGGCGAGATGGGCTTTCCCAACGTCTATTCCGGCTCGTGGGTCGGCTTCTTCGCGCCGGCAAGGACGTCCGACGCGGTGGTGCAGAAGCTCAATAGCGAGATCAACCGCATCATGCAGGAGCCGCAGGCGCAGGAGAAGCTCAAAACCATCGGCTTCGACGTTATGATCAAGAGCGAGCCGCAAGCCGGCGAGTACTTCCGCAGCGAAGTGGCGCGCTGGGGCACCATGACCCGCGCCGTCGGCTATTCGAGCGAATAGGCAAGCTTGTCGTCCCCGCGCCGGGCACCCACGAAAATCGCCGATGCGAGACTATCCTCGCCGCGCTGCTGTGTCCGGCGATTTTCGTGGGGACCCGGATAGCGGGGACCCAGTAAACTCAGTCCATGCAATTTCGCTCGGACGCCCAAATCCTGGGCGCTCGTGATTACTGGATTCCAGCTCTCGCTCGCCATAGCGCGTCCATAAGGGCGGTTACGCCCGTCTTCGACGGGCTATGGACGCGCGTAAACGCGCTTCAGGCTCGCTCGGCCGGAATGACACCTCAGCGGCTCACCATCACATTGAGGATCGCGCTGCGTCCATCCTTCGTGGCGGCAAGCGCGTCGGTCAGCGCGCCGGGCAATTCCGCGCGCCGCTCTACGCGCCGCCCATGGAATTCGAAATGGCTGCCCAGCTGCTCGTAATCCGGGCCCTCGATGGTCACCCCGAAATGCAAATTGGCGCTGGCGGAAGCGCCATCGGGATAATGGTGGACATGACCCTTGCGCATCGCCTCGTATTTCTTGTTGTTGAGGACGACGATGGCGATCGGCAGCTCGTGCCGCTTCGCCGCGCCGAGCGCCTGGATGAGCGGGTTGTAGAGAAACGAGCCGTCGCCAATCAAAAGCACGACCGGCCGCTCGCGTGCCGCAAGCTTGATGCCCAGCGCGGTGCCGATCCCCTGGCCCAGCCCGCCGGACCCGCGGAAAAAGCTTTGCGGTTTGGTGTGCGGCAGATGCTGGCGAATGAGCGGGGAGTGGGTAATGGTCTCATCCACATAGATCGTATCGTCGGGCATCGTATCGGCGAGCGCTCCCAGCAGTGAGAGCGGATCGATGCCGGCGCCGCTGGCGCCATTGCCGGCCTTTTCCCGCGCCGAGCGCAGGCCGGCGACGTGGTTGTCGTGCTCGCGGGTCCAGCGCTGCCGCTGTACCGAGAGGGTCGCTGCGTCGATTTTTCCCGACTTCACCGCGCCGATCAGCAGCTTGAGCGATTCCGCGATATCGCCTTCGAGATAAATGTCGGCATGCAGGTTCTGATAAATCATGTGCCCCTTGAGCGGATTATCGTGGATGGCAACGATCTTTCCGCCGGTCGGCCGTTGGCGCGGCGGATACCACGGCGCGCGTCCGCCGACGAGCAGCACGAGATCGGCGCCGTCGAGCGGCTGGTAATTTCCCATTCCCAGATAGAGCGGATGATCGGTCGGGAAATTCGCGTAAGCGTTGCTTCGGCCATCAATTACGGGGATGGCAAGAAGCTCGGCAAGCTCCACGAGAGCGGAAAACGCGTTCGGGTCGCGGCCCGCGGTTTCCGTCACAATTATAGGATTTTTCGAATTGCGCAGCAGTTCGGCAACCCGCTCGACATCGGCAGCCCGCGGCTGCACCACCGGTGCCGAGGGCACTTCGCGCTGAGCGGCAGGCGGCGTCCACGGATGCAGCATGTGCTCGAGCGCCACGTTGAGATAGATCGGCCCTTTCGGCACCCGCTGCGCCATTTCGCCGGCGCGGATCACGCTTTCGTAAAGCGTGTGGGGGCTGGTGACCGCGCGCGCCCACTTGGTAACCGGCTCGATAAACCGCTCGATCCCGCCGACGGTGAGCCCGCCGTACCATTGCTGTTCGATGTCGAGATCGGGATCTTCGCCCAGCGTCTGCGATTCGCCCGACAGGACGACCATCGGGATCTCGTTTTGCAAGGCGCCGTGGATGCCCATGCTTCCCTGCAAGACACCGACGCCGGCGTGCAGCAGCACCGCTTGCGGCCGCCCGGTAATCAGCGTGTAGCCGCTCGCCATGTTGACCGCGAGCGTCTCATGCCAGGACTCGATGAAGGTGGGGCCGGACTTGTTGGCGAGCTGCTGGCGCGCCAGCGCCTCCCAGATCGGCGACCATTCCGATCCCGGCGAGGACATGATGTAATCGATCTTGAGCTTGCGAAACGCTTCGAGGATCGCCTCGCCACCGTCCAGATAGTTTTTCATGGGGTCTCCTGCTCGACGCAACCCAACACTGATTTTGGCCGCTTCGCAAGGCGAGCGGATACGCTTGCGACGCGTGCTTGAATAGGAGCAATTCGACGCCGGGATTCCACAGTTGACATCGCAGCCACCGCGCACCATCAGCGAACGCCGAAGCAGCGAGGACATTGCCATGCGACCCGCCCGCCGCACGTTGCGCCGTACCGATGAGCTGATCGCCGCGGGGTTGCTACCGCGGGAACGACGCACGGAGATCGAACAGGTTGCCGCCAGCTATGCCGTGGCCGTGACCCCCGACATTGCCGAGCTCGTCAACGTCGCTGATCCGCATGATCCGATCGCGCGCCAGTTCGTTCCCGATCCGGCAGAGCTTGAGACGCACCCGATCGAGAACGCCGATCCGATCGGCGATGCGGCGCACAGTCCGGTGCCCGGCATCGTGCACCGCTATCCCGACCGCGTGCTGCTCAAGCCGGTGCAGGTCTGCGCCGCCTATTGCCGCTTTTGCTTCCGCCGCGAGAGGGTGGGCCGCGGACATAGCCTCTCGGCGGGCGAGCTCGAGCAAGCGCTCGACTATATCCGCGCGCATTCCGAGATCTGGGAAGTGATCCTCACCGGCGGCGATCCGCTCGTGCTTTCACCGCGCCGCCTCGCCGCGATCATGCGATCGCTGGCGGCGATCGAGCATGTCAAAGTGATCCGCGTGCACACGCGCCTGCCCGTGGTCGCGCCCGGCCGGATTACGCCCGCGCTTGTCCATGCCGTCAAAAGTTCGGGCAAGGCGACGTATGTGGCGCTCCACGCCAACCATGCGCGCGAGCTTTCGGAGAAGGCGCGCGCCGCCTGCGCGCGTCTGATCGATGCGGGCATCCCGATGCTCAGCCAAACCGTGCTGCTGCGCGGGGTCAACGACGATGCCGCCGCGCTCGCCGCACTGATGCGCGCCTTCGTCGAATGCCGCATCAAGCCGTATTATTTACATCATGCCGATCTTGCGCCGGGCACCGCTCATTGGCGCACCGACATCGCAGACGGCCAGGCGCTGATGCGCGCGCTGCGCGGGCGGCTGTCCGGGCTCTGCCAACCCACTTACGTGCTCGACATCCCCGGTGGTGCGGGCAAGTCGCCGATCGGTCCGAATTATCTCGTCAATATCGGTCCTGCGGATGGCGCGACGCGTTACCAGGTCGAGGATTTCACCGGCCGCGGCCACGCCTATCCGCCGCTCGAGACGTGAGCGCTCAGCGGCACCAGGTTTCGCACGTGCTGCGCCGGGAGAAATTGTAGAACACCGCATCGACGCAGCGGGCATGCCAGTCGCCGGCGATGAGCCCGATGCGTTCGCCTGCGGCCCAGGAAAAGCAAGCCGGTGTCCGTCCGATAAAGCGCGCGCCGTTGATGATGAAATTGCCGCTCCACGGCGGCTGCACCACCTCGATCACGTGCTGCTCCGGCGCCACGTAGTAGCGGTACCGGTGAGTTCGCTGGCGTGAATATTCCGTCCCGTCCGCCAGGGCGGCTTGGCAGGCCGCAACGAGCAGCGTCAACGACGACAGGACCTTGAGCATGTTTGCGTCCCCTCCCACCGACGATAGAGGCGATCCTTCGCGCCGCCAAGCGAATCCTCCGAGGCTCGCCGGCGAGCCTTGTCTTGCCCGCACCTGCGCTCGATACTGGCGCAATCGCCCACGGCAGCGATTGGATGAGGATACCGATGTCAAATCTTGCTCGCTTCGTCACGCTCGCAGCGCTCGCCACCATTGCCGCCGCGCCGGCGGCGGCACAGACCGCAACCCCCGACTTTCGGGGCACTTGGAAAGGCGAAAGCCATTCGATCGTACTGGGCGGCGCGCATCCGCATCATCCTGGGGCGCAGGCGAACGAGCCGCGATTTGACAGCACTGCGTTCACGCTGACCGTCGATAAGCAGGACGGCCGCCGCTTCTTCGGTACCTTCTCGTCGGCGCGCGGCAACGAGTCGGTGATCGCGGTCATGTCGCGCAACGGCACGATCTTCGTGGTCGACGACGACGGCTACACCATCGGAACGATGCTCGCGCCGAACCGGATGGAGTGGTGCTACATGCACCAGTCGCCGGCTGTGCGGGTCGCGTCCTGCACGGAGCTCACCAAGCAATAGGCACGCGCCCCCCGGGCCCGGATCGCTGCCTGTCGGTGTGCGCCCAGTCACATTGATGGGAGCAAGCCATGCAAGACGAACTGACCGGCATGTACGAGCTCCTCGATGCCATCGAGGACGTGATCAAAGCTGCCGATCCCGCCAAGCGCGCCGTGCTCGCCAAAACGATTGACGCGTATGCCGACGATTTCCCCGACGATTTTTACTGGGCGATCGGCGCACAGGCGCCGGCGCTGCTCAATCACCTCCTGACGATGATCGATGCCGCCTGCCGGCCCGAGGCGCAGTCGAAGCCGCGCGCCGCGATTCGGCTGGTGGATCGCAAGCCGGAAGGCGGAGAGTGATTTGTTCAATAGTTGACGGCGGTAGTGCGGTGGCGCGCCCTACGGGAATCGAACCCGTGTTTCCGCCGTGAAAGAGAGGTTA
>Ga0306926_10000148_pt1 | contig 57215 bp, 51 predicted proteins | sample flu12Cox44000178_FD_203759 | JGI IMG/M metagenome (GOLD analysis project Ga0306926, IMG submission 203759) | Lab enrichment of tropical soil microbial communities from Luquillo Experimental Forest, Puerto Rico - flux8day.12C.oxic.44.000.178 (v2)... | ecosystem: Environmental > Terrestrial >... | reverse complement strand
GAGGCGACACGGGCGGCGTTCGGCGATGCGTTTATCGTCTGGCTCGATCGCATCAACGAGAGCCGATTTGCCGATACCAATGCTATGTTCGAACCGCCCGAACGCTACGACGTGCGCGTGGGGCCGGAGGGATCGCCAAATTTCTGGGCGGAAAAGGTCTGCGCCCATTTGTTACCAACGTTCAACCCACAGGCACCAACGGCACTTTTTCTGGGCCGTTACCAGCCGTTCCACGATGGGCATAAAAGGCTAATCGAAGAGGGGCTGCGCCGGGTCGGACAAGTCTGCATTGCCGTGCGCGATGTTCATGGCACGGATCAAAACAACCCGCTGCCGTTCCACGCCGTGAAGGTCCGCATTGAATCCGCCCTATGGCAGCATCGCGGGCGCATTCTCGTCGTACAGGTGCCGAACATTACCAACGTGTTCTATGGCCGCGATGTGGGATATGTGGTCGAGCGTCTCGTTTTGGATGAAGTCACGGAGCAGATTTCGGCAACGAAAATTCGGCGCGAATTGGCTGGGCCATAATCCAATCGCTTGATTGTCGGGGGGAACACTTTCGGTGGCGGCCGCCAATTGTTGCTTGGGATAGTCCAGGAGAGCACGAGCGCGGGGGAGATGCACCCCGTGGCGCTTTTAATGACCTGAAGTCGAGCGCCTTGAACGCCTATGCTTTCGGAGGCGTACACCCGCGCCACCGCCATTCTCATCGATAAACTCGATGCCGGCTCTTTCTAGGGCCTTTTGCATAGCTTCGATGGCCTGTTTAGACACCTCCCGCCGCATTTTTTCAAAATCAACAATAGTCGAAAGACCTAAACCTGCGTCACGAGCAAGCTTCGGTTGCGTCATTTCTAAAAGTGCTCGGGCACCCCGACACTGGGCAGGGATCATAAGTGTCAACATTTTATGTTGACAGACCGCCAGGCCGCGCTGTATCAACATAATATGTTGATAGCCGTGCCGGCAAACGGCTGAAGCATGGGCAGGTATCAGAGAATAGGAGGATCAATATGGCCTCACACTTCGCCTTGGCACAGGTTAGACGGTCTTTCATTGGTGGCTCCGATGCTCGAATTATCATGGGCAGCGATGAAGACGCCCTCGTTCGCCTTTGGCGCGAGAAGCGCGGCGAGGCCGAACCGCAGGACCTCTCCAGCAATCTCGTCGTCCAACTTGGAAAGACTACCGAAGAGCTCAACCGGCTCTGGTACCAGCGGAATACCGGTCGGACCATCAATGACATTCAGCGTCGCGTCAAGCATTCGGCGATTGTTTGGATGGTAGCAACCCTGGACGGAATCGTGGAGGAGACTCAAGCCGTATTCGAAGCCAAATTTATGCTGCCCTGGTCTTTAAACGGTTTGCCGAAGCGTAGATTGATCTATGGCGTGTGCGGCGGGTCCGCCATCGCCTCCTCACCAGCGCCCTCTGCGATCCCGATTATGTTTCTCCAGCAGCTCAACGGGAAGAGGCAAAAAGCGCCACCAAGCTAGCAAAACTCATTGCCAAGTTTGAAAAATTCCGGGCCGAATACCCGGTGTTTTCGCAACCGCTCGCGCCACTTTTTGACGGTCTCGAACACCGCGTATACTGGCGGCCAGAAGGACCGCAGAAATTCGCGACCATTCTTTCCGACATGAGCAAACAACTCGCCGCGCTGGATCGCTACGAACGGCGCGCGCTCTCGCGCCGCAACTTGGCCATTCGTGCCTTCGATGATGTACGAAGAGGTCGCGGCCGCTAACTGAGGTAGGCGGCGCCGTGTTACGTGTACCAAGATCGGTTTACTATCTTAGATTGTATATCTGGCAGAACGAAGCCAAATTCCTCAACGATTTCAGACGCTGCCAAATCCGGCGCGAGCTGGCGGGATCCTGATCGCTGCGCGCTATCGCCTCAATCCTGCTTGAGCCCCAATTCCGCGACAAAACGCTTTGCTTCCGCGATCTGGTTCATCGCGAATCGTCGGTAATCGTCGCTGCTCAAATAGAAGAGCTCTTGGTCGAGCTTGGCCATTGCCGCGGCGTACGATGGCTCCTCCATTCCTTTCTTGAATGCGTCATGCAGAATCTTGACGATGCTCGGGTCCATCCCTTTGGGACCGCCGATGCCGAACGGCGAGTTCGAAACCATATCGATGCCGATCTCCTTCAAGGTTGGCACCGTCGGCCAGCTCCTGGTGCGGGCCGCGCCCCATGTCACCAGCAGCCGGAATTGACCGGCATTGACAAGCTGCGCCCAGCCGCTGGCGTCAGCGACCGCATGAATGTGACCCCCGAGGAGGGCGTTGCTGGTCTCGGCACTTCCCTTGAACGGGACGTGGATCCACTTGATGCCGCGCTGCTTGGCGATCTGCTCCATGGTGATGTGAAGGCTGGTGCCGGCGCCCGGCGTTCCATAGGTGATCTGGCTGGGGCGGGCCGCCGCATCGGTAAGCAGCTCCGAAAATGTCGACCATGGCGCGTCGCTCTTCACCACGACCCCAAAGGTGTAGCCGCTGACGCCGACGATGTAAGTGAAATCCTGCGCGGGATCGAAGGTCGTCTTGGTCATGAACGGGAAGCGAAAGATCGTGATCGGCAATTGCGCGATCGTGTAGCCATCGGGCTTTGCCGTAGCCGCCATCTGCGCCGGACCGAGCGTGCCGCTGCCGCCGGGCCTGTTTTCGATCACAATCGACTGCCCGAGATGGCGTTCCGTGGCGCTCGCCAGGGCCCGCATGCCGATATCCGTAGTGCCGCCGGCCGGCCACGGCACGATCAGCGTCACCGGACGCACGGGAAAATCCTGGACCTGCGCGCGGCCTGGAAATGCCGCAAAGGCCCATGCCGCCGCGAGCGCGATGCCAAGAGCGGCTCGTTTCATTGCGTTCGCCTCCGCGTGCGGGGCCGATATTCTGCGATCGGGCGTAATCGAGGCCGGACGCTACGCCCGATCACTTTTCGCCGCAATCGCAGGGTTTTGTCGCCGCCTTGACCTGGATGACAGCTCGCCAATGGCCGCCACGCCCGACGCCGCGCTAGACACCACCCGTCCGCCGCTTGCGGAGACGCTTTCGGTCTATCTGCAGCCGCGCGTGCTGATCGTGTTGTTTCTCGGCTTCTCCGCCGGGCTGCCGCTGGCACTGTCGGCATCGACGCTCCTAGTCTGGATGCGTGAGGCGGGGGTCGATCTCGGGACCATCGGGCTGTTCGCGCTGGTGGGCACGCCTTACACCATCAAGTTTCTATGGGCGCCGATCGTCGATGCCCTCGATGTGCCGTTACTGTCCTCGCGGTTCGGACGGCGTCGCGGCTGGCTCCTCTCCGCGCAACTCATGCTGATCGCCTCGATCGTACTGCTCGGCTTCTGCGATCCCGCGCGCGCGCCGTGGTACTTGGTGTTTGCGGCGGCACTGCTCGTGGCCACCGCTTCCGCCACGCAGGACATCGTCATCGACGCGTTCCGCATCGAGAGTCTCACCGAGAGCGAGCAGGCTGCCGGCATGGCGGCGTACGTCGCGGCCTATCGCATCGGCATGCTCGTTTCGACCGCGGGCGCGCTGTTCCTGGTGAGCGGCTTTGAGAGCCTCGGGTTCGCCAAGGGCTCGGCGTGGACCGCCGGATATCTCGCGATGGCCGCGTTCGTCATCATCGGCGTCGCGACTACGCTCATTGCGGCCGAGCCGCAAAAATCCGCGGCCGCCAGCATCGAGCATGCCGCTCACAGCGGGGAAAATCCGCTGCGCCGCGTTGCACTTGCTGCCTACGGCGCCTTCTCGGATTTTCTCACGCGCGATATGGCGCTGGTCGCGCTTGCCTTCATCGTGCTCTACAAGTTTTGTGATGCCTTCGCCGGCGCCATGACCGCGCCGTTCGTGATCGATCTGGGGTTCTCACGCAACGATTACGCCAGCATCGTTAAGGGCGTAGGGCTTGCGGCAACGCTGATCGGCGGCTTCGCCGGCGGCGCGCTCGCCCGCGCCTATCCCCTGGTCACCAGCCTTTGGATCGGCGCCATCCTGCAGATGGCATCGAACCTGATCTTCACTTGGCAAGCGTTTGTCGGCGTCAACCTCTGGGCATTGACGCTCACGATCATCGTCGAGAATTTTACCGGCGCGATCGGCACCGTTATCTTCGTCGCCTACCTGTCCGCGCTGTGCAACAACCCGCTGCACACGGCGACGCAATACGCCCTGCTTACCGCGCTGGCCGCAGTCGGACGCACCTATCTCTCGGCCGGCGCGGGATTCATCGCCGAGGCAACCGGCTGGCCGCTGTTCTTCGTGATCAGCGCGCTCACCGCGCTGCCGAGTCTTGTACTGCTGGTTTGGCTGCAGCAGCGCAATCATTTCGCCGGCCTGGTGAAGCCGACGCATATCGTCGCGGACGATTAAGCGGCGCTCGCATCGTTCACGCTGCCTTTTAGAAAACCGTCCGCTGCCGAATTGCAGCAGCAAGCGTGCCCTCGTCGAGATAGTCGAGCTCGCCGCCGACCGGAACGCCGTGGGCGAGCCGCGTCACCTTCACGTTCGCACCGTGCAGCAGGTCGGTGATGTAATGCGCCGTAGTCTGGCCGTCGACCGTGGCATTGAGCGCGAGGATCACCTCCGTGACCGCCGGTTCATGGGCGCGAGAGACGAGCGCATCGATCGAAAGATCCTGTGGGCCGATGCCGTCGAGCGGAGAAAGCGTGCCGCCCAGCACGTGGTAGCGCGCGTTGATCGCGTGCGCGCGCTCAAGCGCCCAGAGATCGGCGACGTCGGCGACGACGACGATGATGCCGGGGTCGCGCCGCGCATCGGTGCATATCGCGCATGGATTCTGCGTGTCGATGTTGCCGCAGATGCGGCAGATCTCGATCTTATCGAGCGCCGTTCGCACGGCCTCGGCGAGCGGCGCCATGATCTGCTCGCGCTTCTTGATGAGAAACAGTGCAGCACGCCGCGCCGAACGCGGACCGAGACCGGGCAGGCGCGCAAGTAACTGGATCAGGCGCTCGATCTCAGGTCCGGCAGCAGTGGCCATCGAGGGGAGCGGCGGAGCCGCGTCTAGGCGATTTCAAAACAATTTGAGCCCGGGTGGCAGCGGCAGACCACCGGCCACGGATTGCATCTTTTCCTTCACCAGCGCTTCAGCCTTGCGCCGCGCGTCGGCATGGGCGGCGACAATAAGATCTTCGACAATCTCCTTCTCCGACGGCTTGACCAGCGAATCGTCGATCTTGACGGCTTTCATTTCGCCCTTGCCGGAAAGTTTGACCGTAACAAGACCGCCGCCCGAAGTGCCTTCGACCTCAATCTGATCGAGCTCCGTCTGCATTGCCTCCATTTTGGATTTGAGCTCGGCGGCCTGTTTCATCAAGCCTAGGAAGTCGGCCATGGGCTTAACCTGTTTCGCGCTGGGAGGGCTTCATAGATCCTCCGGATCACCACTATGGGGCAATTGATCGCTGCAGTCAGGGGCTTCATCGTCCTGTACAGGCTCTTGTGCGCCCGGGCGCAAATTGTTCAGCGCCGGCTCGGGCGTGGCCGCTAGTTCGCCTTTGCGGACGTCGACGATCTCGGCACCCGGGAAACGCGCGAGCACGGCTTGCACCAGCGGATTCGAACCCACGCCGCTTTTGAGTTCGGCCCGGCGCGCGTCGTTCTGTGATTTTAGCGTCGGCTGGCCCTCTTCCCCTGAGACCACAACCATCCACTGCCGGCGCGTCCATTGCGAAAACTTGCGCGCGAGATCGTTCACCAGCGTCTTGGGCGCGCTCGGCTCGAGGGTGATCTCAAGCCGGCCGTCCTCGCAGCGTACGAGACGCACGTCACGCTCGAGCGCAAGCTTGACGGCGAGATCGCGTTTCTGCCCGGCGAGCGCGATCAGGTCCTCGAAGCGGTCGACGACAACGGGTGCGGCGGTCGCGTCGGTCGGCGGCGCCGTGACCGGATCGCGCGATGGAGCAAGGGCCGCGCTGGGCGCACCGCGCGGTGCATCTCTCCCCGCCCTGCCCTCCCCCGTACGCACGGGAGCGTAGGGAGCGGGCCGCAGCGGCGAACCGGCAGCAGCGGGAGGCGACGCCAAAGTAGCAGCGCCCGGCGATGCGCCCTTCTCGTTGAGCGATCGGATCGCCTCGTCAGGGGTCGGCAGATCGGCCGCGTAGGCGATGCGCACGAGAACCATCTCGGCGGCGGGCAGCGGGCGGTCCGCGGCGATCACCTCCGTGATTCCCTTCAACAGCATCTGCCAGGTGCGCGAGAGCACGCGCATCGAGAGCTTCTCGGCGAAGGCGCGACCACGCACCCGCTCGATCTCGATGAACGCGGGATCTTCGGCAACCGAGGGAATGATCTTCACGCGGGTGACGAAATGGGTGAACTCGGCGAGATCGCTCAACACCGCGGCCGGATCGGCGCCCGTGTCATACTGAGCGCGCAGCTCGGTGAGCGCAGCGGCCACGTCGCCGCGCATCAACGCTTCGAACAGATCGATGATCCGCGCGCGGTCGGCAAGCCCCAGCATCTGCCTGACATGCTCCGCACGCACCGGTCCCGCAGCGTGCGCCATCGCTTGATCGAGCAGGGACAGCGCGTCGCGCGCCGAGCCTTCGGCGGCGCGGGCGATCAGCGCCAGGGCTTCCGGTTCCACCTCGATGGCCTCTTTTTGGGCGATGCCCTCGAGATGCTTCACCAACAGCCCGGCGTCGATGCGGCGCAGGTCGAAGCGCTGGCAACGGGACAGAATGGTGATCGGAACCTTGCGGATTTCCGTGGTCGCGAAGATGAACTTCGCGTGCGGCGGCGGCTCTTCCAGTGTTTTGAGCAATGCGTTGAAAGCCGCCCCAGAAAGCATATGGACTTCATCCAGGATGTAGACCTTGTAGCGCGCGCTGACCGGAGCGTAACGAACCGCGTCGTTGATCTGGCGCACGTCCTCCACGCTGTTGTGGGAGGCGGCATCCATCTCGATGACATCGATGTGCCGGCTCTCCATGATGGCCTGGCAGTGCACGCCGAGCACCGGCATCTTGACCGTGGGGCCGCTGACCGAATCATCGGGCAGCTCGTAATTGAGCGCGCGCGCAAGGATGCGCGCGGTCGTTGTCTTGCCGACGCCGCGAACGCCGGTGAGGATCCACGCCTGCGGAAGCCGTCCCGTCTCGAACGCATTCGAGACGGTGCGTACCATCGCGTCCTGACCGATCAGATCATCAAATGTCGCGGGGCGATATTTGCGCGCCAGCACGCGATAGGAGCCTCCGTTCGGAGAATGGCTTTCCGACACAAACCCGCCCTTGTCCTGATTCGCGGCGTCGTTCATGGATGGTTTTGCCGCCCGGACGCGGGTCGCCGCGATTCGCATGAGGGAGTGGGAGGCTGACGAGCGACCCGAACCGCGCTCGTTAGGGCTGCTTCCTTCCGGACCTGACCCGGTTGGCGAGTGGCTCGTCCACCGCCAACCTCCCGGACTTATATCGGCCGACCGGCGCAGGAAAGCAAGGCATGCGCGGCCGATCGCCTGCGGTTCAACTGCCAAGCGCGAATTGCGTCACCAAGGCGGGCGTGTCACGGTCGTCGCTGCAGCGGAGCCGTTGATGTCCCCTCGTCCCGATCTCGGGCCCAAGCCGCGGCTTGGCTACACGGCAAGCGCGATTGAACGCATGGCCGAGCGCCGTGCCGACACGGCTGCGCTCGCGGCGTGGGAAAACGATCCGCGCACGCGCGTCTACGTGGTCGGCGGAGAGCTCGTGCTACTCAACAAGGGCGCGCAGGTTCATGATCCGCTGTTTACGCTGAGCAATGCACGCGCGCTCGGCAGCACGACGGAACTGGTTTTCATCGGGCTTACGAACGGCGCGGCGCGCTTCGCAATCGGGCTCGACCCGGCAAGCGCCGAGGCGCTCAAGCCGCGCGACGAATTCGTGGTCACCGACCTGCGTTCGATCGCGGTGCGCGGGTTGGTCGAGCCCGACCATCTGCCCCCGCTCGCCGAAGGCAAAGCGCTGCTCAATTGGCACATGCGCCACCGCTTTTGCCCCAACTGCGGGGCGCCCACGCGCCTCGTCGAAGCGGGCTGGCGGCGGGATTGCCCATCGTGCCGTACCCAGCATTTCCCGCGCACCGATCCGGTCGTCATCATGCTTCCGGTTGCCGGCGAGCGCTGCGTGCTGGGCCGTTCGTATCGCTTCCAACCCGGGATGTGGTCATGTCTCGCCGGCTTCATGGAACCGGGCGAGTCGATCGAGGACGCCGTGCGGCGGGAGGTTCGCGAGGAGGCCGGCATCATCTGTGGGCGGGTCGATTACTTCGCCTCGCAGCCATGGCCGTTTCCCACTTCGCTGATGATTGGCTGTCATGCGGAGGCACGCTCGCGCGACATCGTCATCGATCGCGCGGAACTCGACGATGCCCGCTGGTTCGACCGCGAGGAAGTGGCGCTGATGCTGCTGCGGCGCCATGCCGACGGCCTGACCACCCCGCCGACCATCGCGATCGCCTATCACATCATCCGCGCCTGGGTGGAGGAAGAGGTTGAGTTCCGCTAACGGAGGCTCGCTTGCACCAAAAATCCTCTGCGCCGGAATCATCGTGCTCGACGAGGTGTTCCAGGTCGAGCGCTTTCCCGAACCCGGCGAGAAAGCCCATGCTCACCACTTCTTCACGGTGAACGGTGGCTGCGCCGCCAACGCGGCAATTGCCGTCGCCCGACTCGGCGGACGCGCGGCCTTGGCCGGCCCGCTCGGCGACGACCGGAATGGAGATCAGGTGCTGGCCGCCCTCGCACGCGAACGCGTCGACTGCACCGGCTGTCAGCGTCTCGCTGGCACGGTGACGCCACTCTCGGCCATTTTCATCGACTCGCGCGGCGAGCGGATGATCGCGACCCACCACGACGACCACTTGGCGGCGGCGGTGCCAGCCGACCCGGCCGCACTCGTGGCTTGCGTCGATGCGGTGCTTGCCGACAATCGTCTACCCCAATTCGTGCGGCCCATTTGCCTCGCCGCGCGCGCCCGCGATCTCACGGTGGTGCTGGATGCCGACCGCCCCACACAAATGTGCGATGACCTGTTTCGGATCGCGACGCATGTGGTGTTTTCGGGCGAGTGCCTGCGCGCCACGACAGGTCTCCATGAGCTCGATGCCGCGCTTGCCAGCATCGCGGCTGTCACCCCCTCCTTCGTGGCCGTGACCGATGGGGAACGCGACGTTCTCTGGCACGAGGATGGAACCTTGCGCCGCACGCCTGTCTTCCCAGTGAAGGCCGTCGACACGCTGGCAGCCGGAGACGTTTTCCACGGCGCTTTCACGCTGGCGCTCGCGGAAGGCTGCAATACCGCCGCCGCGATCCAGTTTGCCGCCGCCGCAGCCTCTCTCAAATGCGCGCGGCTAGGCGGCAGCGCCGCAGCACCGCAGCGCCCGGAAGTCGAAGCACTCCTAGCGAGGAGCTAACCGGCAACCGGTTCGAATCCGTAGAGCCGCGCCGGATTGTCGACGAGGATCTTTTTGCGCAACGCGGCGTCCGGCACCCATTTCGGCAACTGATTGAGCAGCAGACCGTCATCGATCGGGAACGGCGGGGAAATTTCGCTGAGCGGCTTGCCGCGCCCGTAATCGGAGTTCGGATGTGGCCAATCGGTGCCCCAGACGATTCGGTCGGGATTGGCGGCGACCAGCGCCTGCCCGAGCGGCGCCACCTCGGCAAAGTCGGGCGCCTGTTCCGACACGCGATAGGCGCCCGAGATTTTGACATAGACGTGACCCGATTTGACCAGTTCGAGCAGGGCGGCAAAGTCCGGATGCGTCGCACCTTGCGCCGGATTGCCGCGGCCGAAATGGTCCACAACCACCGGAAACGGCATTTGGGCGAGGTGATTCTTGAGATCCGCGATCACCGATGTGCGGGTATAGATCTGCACATGCCAACCCAAGCCACGAATTTGTTCGGCCGTGGTGTCGAGCAACGCTCTGGCATCGGCTGGATCGAAGCGTCCCGCGGTATTGGTTTCCAGATTGAGTCGCACGCCGCGAATGCCGGCGCGTGCCATCTCCTCCAAAGCGGTGCGCGGCGTCGCCTTGTCGATCACCGCAACGCCGCGCGCGCGCGCTCCCATGCGACGCACGGCATCGATCGTGCAAGCATTATCGGCGCCGTAGACGCTCGGCTGCACGACGACGACGCGATCGAGATGAAGGTCGCGTTGTAGTTCAAGCAATTGCTCGACGGATGCCTGTGGCGGCGTGTAGATGCGCTTTTCCGCAAACGGGAAGATCGCGGCATCGCCGAACACGTGCACGTGGCAATCACATGCGCCGCGCGGGATAGCAAAATTGACAGCGCTTCGCACTGTTGTCGCCGCCGCCCCGCGTGTGCGCCCCAGCAAGGCTGCGCTTGCAACGGCGGCGCTCGCCTGGCCGAGCAGGACCCGTCTGGTAAGCATGGTGATACCTCCCTAAGGCCTATTCGCTCACGATACGTCTGCGGCATGGAGCGCGAAAGAATGCGGCATCGGGCCGCCAACAATGCTCCGGTCACACCTCGCTTGCCGTAGAATAATTTTCTAGCTAGACCTCAATATGCGCGGCAAAGCGCCAAACCATTCTCCCAATCCCCTTGATCGCCGCGTCGCTACTGGAATCTCGCGATGGATGCCATCGACCGCAAAATTTTGGCTGTGCTCCAGGAGGATGCCTCCCATTCCGTGGCCGAGATCGCCAGCCTGGTGGGGCTGTCTTCGACACCCTGTTGGAAGCGCATCCAACGACTGGAAGCCGAAGGTGTCATTCACAAACGCGTCGCGCTGGTCGATCAGGACAAGATCGGGATCGGCGTCACAGTTTTCGTTTCCATCGAGACCGGAGATCATTCGCCGGAATGGCTCAATCGATTCGCCAAAGAAGTCGGCGCCATGCCCGAGGTGATGGAATTTTACCGCATGGCCGGTGACGTCGATTACATGCTGCGCGTGGTAGTACCGGACATTCAGGCTTACGATACGTTCTACAAACGATTGATTGCGACGATTCCGCTCAAGAACGTGACCTCGCGCTTCGCAATGGAAAAGATCAAGGCCACGACGGCGCTGCCGATACCCTGATCGATGGTCACTTGTAGGGAAGGTTGACGCGCCATCAGCGCGCTTACACGCGTCTGCGACGCCGACTGGCGCCGAAGCCCGCTAAGTGAGCGCGGTGCGGGTTTCGCTTCACCCCCGTCCTACGCAGCTACGGCAGCCGGCGCGCCATTAACCTCGTTGCAAGATGGGTCCGATTACCGTGCCGCGCGGTTCGGGATTCGCCGGCCACAACGGGAGCCGGAGCCGCACGCAAACAGTCCGAGCCTTAGGGAGTTGAAGATGCTTGCCCGAGTGAGGCGTTTTGTGCAGGACCAGTCGGGCGCGAGCGCAGTCGAGTACGGCTTGGTCGCAGCGGGAATTCTGGTGGCAATCATTGCCGTGATGCAGGGGCTCGGCGCGAAACTCAACGCGGCGCTCGGCGCGCTCAACTAAGCATTCGGTTGCACGATCCAAGTCCTGAACCGCGTGAGCCGCACACTCTCTCGACTACCGTCCCTCGGCCCTGACCTGCGGCTTTTCGGCCTGATCCGCTTCGCTCCAGCCGTTCTGGCGCGCCAGTAGCTCCCGTAACGCGTTGGTGGCCGGTTCGTCCGCTCGGGTACCGGCAGGCATGCTGGCGCCCCCTCCGGAATGGCGCCCCTGCAAACTCATGATCAAGGCCAGGTTCTGCCGGATCGCCACATCGTGGCGCGACTGCGCCACCGCCTTGCGCAAGGTGGTTTCCGCCCGCACCAAATCCTTGGCGAGCGCATACGAGAGGCCGAGGTTTGAGAGGACCGACGGCTCGTCGGGGGCGATGCGCAGCGCGGTGCCATAGTAGCGTTGCGCCTCTTCGTGGCGCCCCATCTCGTCGAGCACCGCGCCCTGGGCCGAGACGATGCGCCAATTGGGCCGATCCGGGATGTGAGCGCGGTTGAACACGTCGAAAGCATGTTGGTAGTCGCCAATCTCGGCCAGCGCGCGGCCATAAGCGGCGAGCAGGATTGGCTGCCGCGGATTGTGGACCGCTGCCCGCTCGAGGACGGCAACGGCCTCCCACCGCTTGCCGTTTTCGCGAAGCGCCTGCGCGTAACGGATCGCCGCGACGGCATCCTTTGGATTGGCGCGGTAGCCATCGGCCATCCCGGCAAGCGAATGCCGCGAAGCGCTGGCGCGGTGCGATGCAACGGCCGTATTGACCGCGCTCGGCGCATCGCCGGGCTGCGTCGTCTGACAGCCGGCCAGGGCAAGGCCGAGCGCGACCGAAGCGAACAGTCGGCCCGCGCCCTGCTGTTTCGAACCTCGGCAACCAGCCATCAAGGCCTCATCGGCCCCCCACATGGCGCGGCAATAAAGCGTTAACCTTAACGAGGCGTTAATCGCGGTCGTTAACGAGCGGTTAACAACTTGATCGCCGCGGATGCGCGGCTCTTTGCCTTCACGCTCACCAATCATCGTGCTAGCAGGGCTGCGGGAACGTTCCGCGATGCATCCGGTCTTTCTTCCAGCTGGCCAATCCGTACCGACAATTCCAATAACCTTCGTTAACGCGGCGACGTGGCCCGCCGCGCGCGAGCGTCTCGACCTTCGCTCGCGCAACTTCGTCGACGCCGCCGGTTTCGAGCCGAAGCCGGGCCGGCACGTCTTGCTGCCCGCAGCCGAGCGCGGCCTTGCCGGAGTCGTGTTTGCGATTGAATCCGCAGACGAATCCGCGAAGGACTTATTACGGCCCGGCGCGCTCGCTGATCTGCTGCCGCCGGACGCCTACCGCTTCGCCAACCCGCCACATGACTCCCGGCTTGCCGCGCTCGCCTTCGCGCTCGGCTCTTATCGGTTCGCCCGTTATCGCAAGCAGGAGGAGAAAGCAGCCAAGCTCGAACTTCCCGCCAACCTGGATAGCGATGAGGTTAGCCGCATCGTGGACGGCGTGTTTCTCGCGCGCGATCTCATCAATACGCCGGCAAACGATATGGGGCCGCAGGAGCTCGAAGAGGCCGCGCGCGCGGTCGCCAATCGGCATGGCGCGCAGCTGCGCGTCATCGTCGGCGATGACCTCGTCACGCAGAATTTTCCACTGATTCACGCGGTCGGCCGCGCCGCCGCACGGACACCGCGGCTGATCGATCTCACTTGGGGCGAGCCGCGCTACCCCAAGATTACGCTGATCGGCAAGGGCGTCTGCTTCGACAGCGGCGGCCTCGACATCAAGCCCGAGAGCGGCATGCTCAACATGAAGAAGGACATGGGCGGCGCGGCGACGTTGCTGGCGCTGGCGCACATGCTGATGGATCGCAGGGCGCCGCTGCGGCTGCGCCTGCTTATTCCCGCGGTCGAGAATGCAATCTCCGGCTCAGCCTTTCGGCCGCGCGACGTCTATCGCTCGCGCAAGGGGCTCACGGTCGAGATCGGCAATACCGACGCGGAGGGACGGTTGATCCTCGCCGATGCGATTGCGCTCGCCGATGAGGACGCGCCGGATTTGATCATCGACATGGCGACGCTGACTGGGGCGGCGCGGGTTGCGCTGGGCACCGAGATTCCGCCCTTCTATACGGACGACGATGCGCTCGCGGCAGCGCTCGCGCAATCTGCCGCGCGCGAAACCGATCCGCTGTGGCGCATGCCGCTGTGGCGGCCCTATGATCAGTTACTTGAATCAAAAACGGCCGACCTCAACAATGTCGCCTCCGGCAATTTCGGCGGATCGATCACGGCTGCGCTGTTTCTGCGCCGCTTCGTGACCGCGGCCAAAGCCTGGCTGCACTTCGATATCTACGCCTGGAATCAGACGAGCAAGCCCGGCCGGCCGGAAGGGGGCGAGTGTCAAGGGGCGCGCGCTCTCTATCGCCTATTGGTAGAGCGCTATGGCTGAGCAAAGCCGCCGCGACATGATCACATCGGAGCGGTCCGATCCGCGCGTCACGCCAGCGCGCGACGAACTCGCGGCAAAGCACCTCGAAGGCAAGGTCAAGGCAGCGCGTTTCGTGGAAGGTCGCGTGCGCGAGGTGATCGAGCCGCAGGCGCCGTTGCGCCGCGCGCCCTCCCCGGATGCGTCGCTCGACACCGAGGCGCTCAAGGGCGAGCGCGTCACGGTTTATGAGACGACCGACGAAGGATGGGCCTGGGTCCAGCTGGCGGATGACGGATACGTCGGCTTCATGCCGGCAAGCGCGCTTGGTGATCCCCGGTCGGCGCCGACTCACAAAGTGGCGGCGCTGCGCACGCTGGTTTTTCCTGGACCGTCGATCAAGCTCCCGCCGATCGAGGCGCTCGCCTTCGGATGTCGCCTTGCGATCGCGCGGATCGAAGAGCCGTTCGCGGTGACGGCGTCCGGCCGATACCTGCCCTCACGCCATCTTGCGCCGCTTGAAATCCGAGAAACCGACTTCGTCTCGGTCGCGGACCGTTTTCTTGGAACGCCGTATCTTTGGGGCGGCAAGACCAACCTCGGCATCGATTGCTCTGGTCTGGTGCAGGTCTCGCTCGCGGCCTGTGGCATTGCTTGCCCGCGCGACAGCGACATGCAGGAGCAGGCGCTCGGCAGACAGCTAGCGCTCACGAATGATCTTTCTAATCTCGAGCGAGGCGATCTCATGTTCTGGCAGGGCCACGTCGCGATCGTGCGTGACAAGTCCGCCCTGATCCATGCCAATGCCTTCCACATGGCGGTCGCGATCGAGCCGATCGGCGAGGCAATGGCCCGCATCCGCGCCTCCGGGTGCGAGTGGATCAGCGCACGGCGGATTTAGCCTTCGGCTCAATGGCCGCCTCGCTCATTCCCGCGGAAGCCACGTAAGAAAATTTGCCTCACGAAGAAGCGCTCTGATCTCGGGTCCGGGGAAAAGGCAGGAATAAGTCCGGCCTTTGGCTATCCCGCTAAGGACCACGCGTGGGCGTGGCGGCCGGAAATGCGCATTTGCCCGGCAGCGTAATCTGCGCGGGCTTAATCGAACATGAACGCTTCATGCTGCTTTGCACAATGTGACGGTGCAATGCCGCCCGGGTTTCGTAGCCCGGACGGAGCCCCACAAGGTGGGGCGAAATCCGGGGCAGACGCGCCGTGACGGAAACCCCGGATTTCGCTTCGCTCCATCCGGGCTACGAGCGGAAAATATGCCTAATAGCCCTGGGCACGATCCACGACATGCTCGAGCGGCAGCCCGGCCTCGAAGCGCTCGATCTGGCGCAGGACGTTGGCGACCAGCGCGCGCGGATCGGACATCCCGGCGTTGTGCGGCGTAATCGTCACGCGCGGATGGGTCCACAGCGGACTTTTCATTGGCAGCGGCTCATCGGCGAAGACGTCGAGCGTCGCCCCCGCGAGCGTCCCATCATCGAGCACCGCCAGAATATCGGCTTCGACCTGGAGCGCGCCGCGTCCGACGTTTATCAGGTATGCGCCGCCGGCGGGACCATCGCGCTTAAGCTTGCGCAGAAGGTCGAGCCGCAGAATGCCCTGCGTCGCCGGCGTCAGCGGCAGCAAGCAGACCAGAATCTCGCTACGGCGGAGGAATGCCTCGAGTTGCGTGTCGCCATGAAAGACGTCAATGCCGGGTAGATTTTTTGGTGAGCGGCTCCAGCCGGCGGCGGCAAAACCGAGACGCCGGAGCACCAGTGCCGCGTCACGGCCGAGCACGCCCAGGCCCATCACGCCCACTGCGACGTCACTGGCCGCCGCTTGATCATGCTCGCGCCAGATGCGCTCGCGCTGCTGCGCGTCGTAGAGCCGCTGGCGTCGGTGACGCATGAGCACGTGCAAGGCAACGTACTCGTTCATGCGCATGGTGAGATCGGCATCGACGATGCGCACGATCGGCACGTCGGGCAGAGCGGGATCCGTCAGAATGTGATCGACGCCTGCACCGAGGGAAAAAGTCACCTTGAGTTGCACAAAGTCGGCGAGCAGGCCGCGCGGCGCTTGCCAAACACAGGCGTAGACGACTTCGGCGGGATCGCCGAGGCGCTCGGGCCAAACCCTGAGATCGCGATGCGGTGCGAGTGCCCGGAAGCGTCGCTCCCAGGGTTCCGGATCGATTCCGGTGACGGCAAGCAGGATCGCGCCCATCAGGCGGACGCGGAGGCGCCGCACGCGATGTCGGCAAGCCGGCCGCGGTTGAGCGCGAGCCATTGCAGCGCAACGATCAGCGGTCCGTTGCGTACGCTGCCCGTGCCAAGCGCGGCAAGCGCAGTATCAATGGCAACGCGCATGAGCGCGATATCCTCGTGCTCGGCTGCGGCGCCGCCACGTGGCGGAATGCGCGAGGCGTCGACGATGCCGAGAAACAGCGTGATCTGTTCGTCCGACATTCCGGGCGAGGTGAAATAGGTGAACAGCTCGACCAGCGCATTGGGGGCGACGCCGATCTCTTCAATGCATTCGCGTCGCGCCGCTTGGCTCGGGTGTTCATTGGCCTCGACGTAACCGGCCACGATCTCGATCAGGTTTCCCTTGCCATTGCCGAGATGCGCGGCCAAGCGAAACTGCTGGAGCAGAACAACCTCGCCGCGTTCGAGATCGACCGGCAATACCGCCACGACCGATCCCGAGCGCAGGATGTCACGCGTCTGCGGCGCCGCGCTGGTGGCGAGGCTGAAGCGAAAGTGCTCGTAAGAATGGAATCCCTTCGCAACGACCTTGCGCTCGGAAATAATCACGTCCGCGGGAGCATCGGCGACCGCACCGGGCGGACGGTTGCCGGGCCGGCTCACGCGCGTCACTGCGCGACGACGCCCTCGGGCGCCGTCTCCAGGTTGAAGGCGGCGGCGAACAGCGCGCGCGTATAATCGCTGCGCGGGTGAGCAAACAGCGCGGCCGCGGGCCCTTCCTCCACCACTTTGCCGTGGCGCATCACCACCAGCCGGCTGGCGAGCGCCGCGACCACCCGCAGATCGTGGGAAATGAACATGTAGGTGAGGTTTCGCCGCTTCTGCAGCGCGCGCAGGAGCTCGACGATCTGCGCCTGGATCAGCATGTCGAGCGCGCTGGTCGGCTCGTCGAGCACGACGAAGGTGGGCTCCAGAACGGCGGCCCGAGCAACCGCAATGCGCTGCCGCTGCCCGCCAGAAAATTCGTGGGGATAGCGAAAGCGGGTGTCGGGATCGAGGCCGACGTCGGCGAGGGCGCGGATCACCCGTTCCTCGCGCTGGGGCTTGGTCATCTTTGGATGATGCACCCACAGCCCCTCCTCGATGATGTCGGAGACCGACATGCGCGGGGAGAGCGAGCCGTACGGGTCCTGGAACACGATCTGCATGTGATGGCGAAACGGGCGCATCTTGCGGAACGTGAGCCCGGTGATGCTGTTGCCGAGAAACACGATTGGCCCCTGCGACGAGACGAGCCGCAGGATCGCGAGCCCGAGCGTGGTCTTGCCCGAACCGGATTCGCCGACCACACCCAGCGTCTCGCCCTGGCGCACCGCAATGCTTACGCCATCGACCGCCTTGATGTGGCCGACCACCCGGCGCAGCACGCCGCGTTTGACGGGAAACCAGACCTTGAGATCGTTGGTCTCCACCACGACCGGCGCTTCCGTGTTTACCGGCGCGGGATCGGGCTTCGGCTGGGCCGCGAGAAGAGCGCGGGTGTAGGCATGCTCAGGCTTTGTGTAGACGGGTTCGACAGCTCCCTGCTCGACGATCTTGCCTTGCTTCATCACGCATACGGTATCGGCGAGCTTGCGCACGATGCCCAGGTCGTGGGTGATGAACAGCATGGCCATGCCGAGCCGGGTCTGCAGCTCCTTCAGCAGGCGCAGGATCTGCGCCTGTACGGTGACATCGAGCGCGGTGGTCGGCTCGTCGGCGATCAGGAGATCGGGTTCGTTGGCGAGCGCCATCGCGATCATGACGCGCTGGCGCTGCCCGCCGGACAGCTGGTGCGGATAGCTGCCCAGCCTGCTCTCGGGATCGGGGATGCCAACCTGTGTGAGCACCTCGACCGTGCGCTTGCGTGCCGCGGGACCGGTGAGGCCCCGATGCAGCAGCAGGATCTCGCCGATCTGCTTCTCGATCGTGTGCAGCGGATTGAGCGAGGTCATCGGCTCTTGGAAGATGATCGTGATGTCGTTGCCGCGCACGTGGCGCATCTGGCCTTCGGGCAGAGCGAGGAGTTCGCGGCCTTTAAAATGAACCGTGCCGGAGGGGTGGCGCGCCGCAGGGTAAGGCAGGAGCTTGAGGACCGAGAGCGCCGTCACCGATTTGCCGGAGCCGGATTCGCCGACCAGCGCCACCGTCTCGCCTTTGTTGATTCGGAATGAGATGCGGTCGACCGCCAAGATCTCGCGCTGCCCTTGACCAAAGGCGACGGAGAGATCCTTAACTTCGAGCAAAGGCTGATAGGTTGCGTCCATCCTGTTCACGCGAAGGTCTTGCGTGGGTCGAACGCGTCGCGCACGGCCTCGCCGATGAAAATCAGCAACGAGAGCATGATTGCGACGGTCAAAAATCCGGAAATGCCGAGCCAGGGCGCCTGAATGTTGGCCTTGCCTTGCGAGAGCATTTCGCCGAGCGAGGGCGAGCCGGGCGGCAGGCCGAAGCCCAGGAAATCGAGCGCGGTGAGCGTCATCACGGACGAGGAGAGAATGAACGGCAGGAACGTCATGGTCGCGACCATGGCGTTGGGCAGGAGATGCCGGAACATGATTCGCGGATTCGAGACGCCGAGCGCGCGCGCCGCCTGGATGTATTCGAAATTGCGTCCGCGCAGGAATTCGGCCCGCACGAGGCCCACGAGCGAAACCCAGGAGAACAACAGAAGAATCCCGAGCAGCACGAAAAATCCCGGCACCAGCACCGACGAGATGATCAGCAGCAGATAGAGTGAGGGAATCGACGTCCAGATTTCGATGAAGCGCTGGAACAGAAGATCCGTCCAGCCCCCGAAATAGCCCTGCACCGCACCGGCCGCGACGCCGATGATCGAGGAAATAATGGTCAGCACCAAACCGAACAGGACCGACAGACGGAACCCATAGATGAGACGCGCGACCACGTCGCGGCCCTGGTCATCGGTGCCGAGCCAGTTGTATTCGAGATCGCGGCAGCTCTTGAGGCCCTTGCGCTCGACCACCGCTTTGCACTGCTGCTCGGTCAGCATCCAAGTGGGCGGCGACGGCGCCGGCGTCGGCAGATCGAGGTTGTGCGTGTTGTAGGAGTAGCGGATCGGCGGCCAGAGCATATAGCCGCCCTTCTCGGCGATGATCTTTTGCAGATAAGGATCGCGATAGTCGGCTGCAGTCTCGAACTCGCCGCCGAGCGCGGTTTCCGGATACGTCACGAACACCGGGAAAAAGGATTTTCCGTCGTATTGCACATAGAACGGCTTGTCGTTGGCGATGAATTCCGCGAACAGCGAGATCACGAACAATCCGAGAAAAATCCAGAACGACCAGTGGCCGCGTCGGTTCGCCTTGAAATTCTGCCAGCGCCGCCGGTTCAGCGGCGACAGCGCGAGCTGGTGGCGTTCCGGCGGAACGGCCAATCCCATCGGCGCTTGCGCCGTAGTCTCGGGAACCTGGATTGCGGTTCGGTCGTCCACGTCAGACCTCCCGCGTCTCGAAATCGATGCGCGGATCAACCCAGGTGTAGGTGAGGTCGGAGATCAGGTTCACCAAAAGCCCCACCAGCGACAGGATGTAGAGCGTGGCGAACACCACCGCGTAATCACGGTTGAGCACGCTCTCGAAGCCGAGCAACCCGATGCCGTCGAGGGAAAAGATCGTCTCGATCAACAGCGAGCCGGCAAAGAAGGCGTGCACGAAGGCGCCGGGAAAGCCCGCGATCACGATCAGCATTGCGTTGCGGAACACGTGCCCATAGAGGACCTGGCGCTCGGTGCAGCCCTTGGCGCGCGCGGTGAGCACGTATTGCTTGCGGATCTCGTCGAGAAACGAGTTCTTGGTGAGCAGCGTCATGGTAGCGAATGCGGCCAGGCCCATGGAGATGATCGGCAGCACGAGGTGCCAGAAGTAATCGAGGATTTTTCCCGGAATGGACAGCTGCGCCCAATAGTCGGAGGTCAGTCCGCGCAACGGGAAAATATTAAAAAACGAACCACCGGCGAACAGAATGATGAGGAGGATCGCGAACAGAAATCCCGGAATGGCATAGCCCACGATGATTGCGCCGGAGGTCCATACGTCGAATTGGCTGCCATCCTTGACCGCCTTGCGGATGCCCAGCGGAATTGAGATCAAATAACTCAGCAGCGTCATCCAGACGCCGAGCGAGATCGATACCGGCAGCTTCTCCTTAACGAGCTGCAGCACCGTGGTATCGCGGAAATAGCTCTTGCCGAAGTCGAAGCGCAGGTAGTTCCACAACATCAGGAAGAAGCGCTCGTAGGCCGGCTTGTCGAAGCCGAACTGTTTCTCCAGGCTCTTGATGAATTCGGGGTCGAGCCCCTGCGCGCCGCGATATTTCGAGTTGACTGCATCGGCTGCGGCGCCCCCCTGCGGCTGCCCGCGCGCGCCGAAATCACCGCCCGCCGAGCCGGAGATACGGGAGGTGGCGCTGGTATCCGCGCCGGAAAGCTGCGCGATGACGCGCTCGACCGGTCCGCCCGGCGCGAACTGCACCACGACAAAGGAAACCAGCATGATGCCGAACAGCGTCGGCACCATGAACAGCAGCCGCCGGATGACGTAGGCAGTCATGTTGTGCGTCGATCCGCGTGGTGGGTCACGCCTAGCCTCGCTGCTCGAGTTTTGCCGCCTTGTCGCGATCGTACCACCATGTCTCGGGAATGCCGCGGCCGTAGCGCGGTTTTGCTGCGGGCCGGCCGAACACATCCCAGAACGCGATCCGGTGTGCGGCCAAATACCAATGCGGAATCCAGTAGCGGCCGGCGCGAATCACCCGATCGAGCGCCTTGCAGGCGGTTATCAACGCGGGGCGGTTGTCGGCGGCGATGATCCGCTCGATCAGCGTATCGACGACCGGGTCTGCGATGCCGGCGAGATTGTACGAGCCCTTGATGGCGGCGGACTGCGAGGAGAAGTAGTTGCGCAGCGAATCGCCCGGCGTGCTGGAAAAGCTCATGCGCTGAATGAAGAGATCGAAGTCGAAATCGTCTTCGCGTTTCTTGTACTGCACGGGATCGAGAATGCGTAGACTGGCGTCGATCCCGAGCGTGCCCAAATTCTTGATGAACAACATGTGGTGGGGCTGGAACGAGGGTTCATCGATCAGGAATTCGATCGTGAGCGGCTCTCCCTGCGGCGCGATCCGCTTGCCGTTGCGCACGGAAAAGCCCGCTTCCTGCAGCAGTCCGCTCGCCTTGCGCAACAGCGCGCGGTCCTGGCCCGATCCGTCGGAGACCGGCGGCACGAAGGGCTCGCCAAACACCTCGTCGGCGACCTTGCCGCGGAACGGCTCGAGCAGAGCGAGCTCCTCCGGTGAAGGCTTTCCGGTCGCCATCATCGGCGAGTTCTGGAACACGGAATGGGTGCGCTGGTAGGCCCCGTACATGATCGACTTGTTGGTCCATTCGAAGTCGAAGGCGTAGATCAACGCCTCGCGCAGCCGCTTATCCTTGAACGTGTCGCGACGGGTATTGAAAAACCAACCCTGGCCGCCGGACGGCGTGTCGTCGGGAATGACATCGCGCTTGACGCGCCCATCGCGAATGGCCGGAAAGTCGTAGCGCGTTGCCCAGATGCGCGAGGTGAATTCTTCACGAAAGAGATAGTTTTTGGCGGTGAACCCCTCGAACGCGACATCGCGATCCCGATAAAATTCGTAGCGAACGATGTCGAAATTGTTCTGCCCGCACATGATCGGCAGATCGGCGCCCCACCAGTCCTTGACCCGCTCGTACTCGATAAAGCGTCCGGCTTCAAAGCGTCCGACCTTGTAAGGGCCGCTGCCGAGCGGCGGTTCGAGCGTCGATTCATCGAACGGCCGTGTCGCATAGTAGACACATGAGAAAATCGGACAGCTGGCCACGAACAGCGGCACGTCGCGGGCCCGATTGGGCGCAAACCGCACGACCGCCGTGGCGTCATCGGCTGCTTCCGCACCGGCGAAGTCGCGCAACTGCTGCTGGGCGATGGGATGACCTTTGGCCTTGAGAATGTTCAGAGAAAAAACGACATCATTAGCGGTGAGCGGGCTGCCATCGTGGAACGTGGTGCCCGGGCGTATCAAGAAGCGATAGGTCAGGCCGTCGTCCGATATCTGCACGGCACGCGCCGCCATGGCGTACATTCCGTCCGGCTCGTCCGCCGCGCTGCCCATGAGGCTCGCGAAGGTGAGCTCCATGCCTTGCGCGGCGTCACCCCGGAGGATGTAGCTGTTGAGAGAATTGAAGGTGAGGAAGTTTTGGTTGTAAAGCCGCGTCGGTCCCTGCTGGGAAAACAGCCCTCCCTTCGGGGCATTCGGGTTCACGTAATCAAGATGCTTGAAGTCGGCCGGATATTTGAGATCGCCGAACGCCGACATCCCATGGCGCTCGGGCGCCTCGAGCGCCAGCGCAGGTCGCACGCCGACGGATGCAAGCGCGCCGGCGCCGATGACGAGAATATCGCGGCGCGTCGGATCGCGACTGTCGATCACTGCCGCGTTCCGGTCTTGGCGGCCTTTTCCGCGTCCCACCACCACACGGTCGGGAACGCCGCGGAGCCGTATTGCGGCAATGGATCGGGCCGGCCGAAGCGATCCCAGCGCGCGGTGCGGCTCTTGTCATAGGCGTATTGCGGGACGACGTAGTGGTTCCACAGCAGCACGCGATCGAGCGCGTGGGTGGCGGCGACCAACTCGGCGCGATCCTTGGCAAAGATGATGCGGTCGATCAGCGCATCAACCGCGGGGTTCTTGATGCCGATGTAATTGCGCGAGCCCGGCGTATCGGCGGCCCGCGAACCCCAGAAATCGCGCTGCTCGTTGCCGGGGGAAAGGGACTCCGGCCACGAGAACACGATGATATCGAAATCCCAATTGCGCAGGCGGTTCTCGTATTGCGCATCGTCGACGCTGCGCACCACGACATTGACGCCGAGGCGTTCGAGGGAAGGCTTGTAGAAGAGGATCAACCGTTCGACGCCTGGATCGGTTGTCTGGTTGAGAATCTCGACGCTTAACGGCTCGCCGGTTTTGGCGTTGACTTGTTTTTGCTGGCGCACTTCGTAGCCAGCCGCCTTCATCAGCCGGATGGCTTCGCGCAGATTTGCTCGAACCTTCTCCGGATTACCGTTTATAGGATTGGTGTAAACGGTGCTGAAGACTTCCGGGGGCACCTTGTCACGCACCGTATTGAGGATTTCCAGCTCCTGACCCTCGGGCAGTCCGGAGCATGCAAGCTCGGTGCCGAAGAAATAGCTGTTGATGCGGCTGTATTGGTCAAAGAAGATCTGTTTGTTCATCTCCTCGAAATCATAGACGTAGTTGAACGCCTGCCGCAGCCGTGCATCCTTGAACTTGTCGCGTCGGGTGTTGAACACGAACCCTTGCATGATGCCCCGGCTGCGCTGGGGAAACTCCTCGAGGATGACGCGCTTGTCCTTGACCGCGGGGAAGTCGTATGAGGTCGCCCAGTTCTTGGCGCTGTTCTCGGTGCGCCAATCGAGAACGTCGGCCTTGAACGCCTCGAGCGCGACAATGGAATCGCGGAAATATTCGAAGCGAAGCTCGTCGAAATTGTCGCGTCCGATATTGACGTTGAGATCCTTGCCCCAGTAGTCCTTGACGCGCTCGTAGACGATGCTGCGGCCGGCGACGAACTCCTTGATGCGGTAAGCGCCGTTGCCGAGCGGCGGCTCGAGTGTGGTGGCCCCGATATCGCGCTTGTTACCCGAAGCGTCTTTTCCTTCCCACCAGTGCTTGGGAAGCACATTGAGCTGTCCGAGGATCACCGGCATTTCACGATTGCCGGCCGAATCGAAAATGAAGGTGACCTCGCGCTCGCCGGTTCTCTCCACCTTTGCGACGTGCCGATAGTAAGTGGCCATCGACGGATTGTGCTTCTTGAACACCTCGAAGGAGTAGACGACGTCCTCGGCAGTCACGGGTTTGCCGTCGTGGAAGTGCGCATTGGGCCGCAAACGGAAACTCGCCCAGGCAAAATCAGGCGGGTGGCTCACCGATTCGGCAAGCAATCCGTATTCCGTCGACACTTCGTCGAGCGCCGACACCAGCAGGGTATCGGAGATCAGGCCCGCTCCCACTGCAATGCTGCCCTTGAGGCCGGCCACCACCTCGTTGAAATTGTCGAACGTGCCAAACGCGTTGAGGCGCACGCTGCCGCCTTTCGGAGCATTGGGATTGACGTAGTCGAAATGCTTGAAGCCTTGCGGATATTTGAGCTCGCCGAACAACGACAAGCCGTGCCGCCATTGGCGCTCCTGCTCGGTTTGCGCACGCGCGCGGCCGAGGACCGGCACTCCGAGGCGACCGAGGATGGGCCAGGAAGCCGCGAACGTAGCGGTGCGAATGAGGGATCGGCGGGTCAGGTGCACGGCAACCTCCGGGCAGGAAATCGCGGATGTATTGTGTCCGATTTCGGATAGTCAGGCACTACACGGCGGCCGAGATTGAGGCACACAAGGCATCACTTTTTAGGTAGGGCGCGAATATGCCCGCGCCATGGAACCCACGGGCTTTTGTCTCGGATTACCAAAACTTAAAACTGCGCGCGGGGCGAAGGGCTTGGCAGCCCGGGATAATCCGTTTGCCCTATTGTGTCTTCGAGAGGGCGGGCGCCTCGGCGGCCTTCGGCAGCGGCGCTGGATTGTCGGCGAGCGAATTGAGATAGGCAATGATATCCGCCCGCTCGCTGCCGCGCGGCAGGCCGGCAAACGTCATATTGGTCCCGGGCACGAAACCTTTCGGATTCGTAAGGAACTGGTTGAGATCGTCGATGCTCCAGTTGCCGCCCTTTGCCTTGAGCGCGGCGGAGTAATTGAAGCCGGTCTCTGAAGCCTTGGGGCGGCCGACCACACCCCACAGATTTGGGCCGATGAGCGGCCGTCCGCCTTTGTTGAAGGTGTGGCAGGTCGCGCACTTCTTTGCGGAATTCTCTCCGCGACCGCGATCCGCGTTGGCGAGAAGCTGCTCGATGGGCTGTTGCTGCTGCTGCTCGGCCGGCTTGCCCTGCTCGCCGGGCTTCTGCTCGGGCGCGGCGATCTCATAGCCGGGCTTGGCGGGAATCGTCGGCGCGAAGATCGCGCCTGCGGCAACGTTGATCGCGAGCACGCCGAGGCAGGTGCCGAGAATTGCGCCGAGAACCTTGTTCAGTTCGAAGGAGTCCATCGCTGCAGCAGGCGCGTGGATTGAAGGGCAGGTCGAGCGCCGCCGAATGCGGCGGCGCACAAATAGCCGGTTTGCCTCGCCTCTGGCAACCCGTATAACCGGCCAAGTCCCTGCGCATTTCGGCGGGCTGCGAGAGAGGGATGGCCGACATTCTCATTGTGATTCCGGCCCGCATGGCCTCCACCCGCCTTCCCGGCAAGGCGCTCGCCGACATCGCCGGCGAGCCGATGATCGTGCACGTGCTGCGGCGCGCGCAGGCGGCGCGGCTCGGTCCGGTCGTGGTGGCAACGGATTCCGAGGTGATCGCGGCCTGCGTGGAGAAGGCCGATGGTCGCGCGGTGATGACGCGAGCCGATCATGCTTCCGGCTCCGACCGCGTTTTTGAAGCCTTGGAGATAGCAGACCCGGAGCAGCGAGCCGCGATCGTCGTCAACGTACAGGGCGATCTGCCGACGCTCGCACCCGCGGCTATCGCCGCCGCGATCGAGCCGCTGGGCGAAGCGCAAACCGACATCGGGACGCTCGCTGCAGAAATCCGGCGTGGCGATGAGGCGGCCAATCCGAATGTGGTCAAGGTGGTCGGGACGCCAATCGCGCCGAACCGATTGCGCGCGCTCTATTTCACCCGCGCGCCGGCCCCTGCCGGCGAGGGCCCCCGCTACCACCATATCGGGCTCTACGCCTATCGCCGCGCGGCCCTCGCCCGCTTCGTCAGCCTGCCCCCTTCGCCACTGGAGCAGCGCGAGAAGTTGGAGCAGCTGCGCGCGCTCGAAGCGGGCATGCGCATCGATGTCAGCATCATCGATGACGCGCCGCTCGGCGTCGATACGCCCGAGGATCTGGCGCAGGCGCGCGAAATCCTTGCAGCAAACCCGCGCTGATGCGGGGCGGCCCGTTGACTTGCACGGACCGGCTGCGTACCGGAACGGCCATGGCGCCAGTCAAGAAAATCGTGTTTCAGGGCGAGCCCGGAGCCAATTCGCACCTCGCGTCACGCGAAGTCTATCCGGATTATCAGCCGGTCCCCTGCCCGACCTTCGAAGACGCCTTCGCGGCGATCAGCTCCGGCGAGGCCGGCCTCGGCATGATCCCGATCGAGAATTCGGTCGCCGGCCGCGTCGCCGACATTCACCACCTGATGCCGGACTCCGGCCTGCACATCATTGCCGAGCATTTCATGCCGGTGCGCCATCAACTGGTGGCGCCCAAGGGAGCGACCCTCGACGACATCAAGACGGTGGAAAGCCATGTGCACGCGCTCGGCCAATGCCGCAAGGTGATCCGCAGGCTCGGCGTCAAGCCGGTGGTGGCGGCCGACACCGCCGGCTCGGCGCGCGAAGTCGCCGAGGCCGGCGACAAGACGCGCGCTGCCATCGCCTCACGGCTCGCGGCGGAAATCTACGGGCTCGACGTGCTGCTCGCCGACATCGAGGACGAAGACCACAACACCACGCGCTTCATCGTGCTCTCGCGCGACGCCAAATGGGCGAAAAGCAACGAAGGTCCGGTGATCACCACCTTCCTGTTCCGCGTGCGCAACGTGCCGGCCGCGCTTTACAAGGCGCTGGGCGGATTCGCCACCAACGGCGTCAACATGACCAAGCTGGAAAGCTACATGATCGAAGGCAACTTCTTTGCCACCCAATTCTATGCCGACATCGAGGGGCATCCGGAGGACCGCAATCTGGTGTTCGCATTCGAAGAGTTGGCGTTCTACTCGAAGGAGATGAAGATTCTCGGCGTCTATCCCGCGCACCCTTTCCGCAAGACGTTCGAGGAAAGCGTGCAATAGCCGCGCGAACCGGCCGGCAGCGATTCCGGCAATCGAAATGATCGCTATGCGGCGTGCTTGCGGCCCACATGCGGGGTCGATCGTCTGGATCTGAGCTTCGCGTTCGGGCTTGGGCGTGCCTCGGACTCCTGGCAGTGCGCAGCCGCAATCGTTGCATCCCGCAAGCGCGTCGCGTCTTGGCCGTAGACGACCGATTCAATTTCCGAGCGGTTGATCCCGATGTCCCTGAGCGAGCGATCGTCGAGGCCGTGAAGCTCATAGACCGCCGCCCGGCGTTCGCGACGCTTCGCGTAGGCGCGCCACCAGTTGCCGAGCAACCCCGTTACCCGCTCGGCGAGCACTCTCAACGTGGTCGCTGCGGCACGCCCCACAGCTCGCAACACCGTGAGCGCGCCCACGAATAGATGCCGCAGCGTCTGGCCGCGGGCCGTTTGAGCGCGGAGCAGGATGTTTCGGTGCAGCTCCTCCCACTGCTCAAGTGTCAGCCTGTGGTAATCGACTTCGGTCGGGTCGGGTTCGCGCATGGCTATTCTCCTCAATCATCATCCTGCGAGGAGCTTTACGCGGGGACCTATATCGCGTAAAATGAATAATAATGATGTTGACCATCTCAGGATGAGAACATGGACCTGACCGACCTACATATTTTCCGCTCGGTGGTGCAGGCCGGAGGCATCACGCGCGCCGCGGAAAAGCTCAACCGCGTCCAATCCAACGTCACCACACGGGTGCGCCAGCTCGAGACCGAGCTCGGCGTCGAGCTGTTCCTGCGCGAGGGCAAGCGGCTGCACCTCTCATCCGCTGGCAAGCTGCTGCTCGACTACGCCGATCGCCTGCTGGACCTCGCTGAAGAAGCGCGCGAGGCGGTGCACGACGCCAAGCCACGCGGCCTTCTGCGGCTTGGTACCGGCGAAAGCACCGCGGCGATGCGATTGCCGGTGCCCATGAACGAATACCTGCGCCGCTATCCGGACGTCACGCTCGAGCTGCGCACCGGCAACACCCGCGAGCTTGCCGGACTTGTCCTCACCGGCGAGCTCGATGCCGCTTTGCTGTCAGAGCCGGTCGCCGAGGCGCCATTTGAGAAAATACCGATCTATGAGGAAGCGATGGTGATCGTGGCCGGGCCCGGTCATCCTCCGATCAAATCCCCTGGGGACGTCAAGCGGCAAACGGTGCTGGCGTTTGAGCCGGGTTGTGCGTACCGCAAGCGGCTCGAGGACTGGTTTGCTCATCATGGCGAGATGCCCGATCGAATCATCGAGATCTCGTCCTACCACGCGATCCTCGGATGCGCGGTTGCGGGAATGGGAATCGCAATGGTGCCGCGCATTGTGCTCACGACATTCCCTGAGGCCAAGCTGCTGAGCGTGCATTCGTTGCCGCCCGAGCTCGAGCGAAGTCAAACTATCCTGATTTGGCGCAAAGGCACGATCTCGCCCAAGGTGCGTACGCTGACTGAGGTGCTGCTGGAGCACTCGGACCTGCAGAAGAAGCGGCGCGGAACGCGAAAGAACGGGCACGCCCTCGCGTCCAGCAACGGCCGCGCGCGTTCGTAGCGCCGACCCGAGTAGCAGTCAGCCTGCGCTCAAATGGTCTGATTGTATTCGCCGACTTCGGGATGAGTGCGCAGCACGGCGTCGAGCGCCTTGAACATGTCGCGCATGCGCGCTTCCGAAACCGGGCTTTCCACCACCACCACCAGCTCCGGCTTGTTGGAGGAGGCGCGCACGAGGCCCCAGCTACCGTCTTTGACGGTGACGCGCACGCCATTGACGGTGACGAGATCCCGGATCGCCTGGCCCGCAACCGGCTCGCCCTTGTTCTTCACGGCTTCAAAATGTTTCACGACCTCGTCGACGACCCGATATTTGATCTCGTCGTCGCAATGCGGCGCCATGGTGGGAGAGGACCAGGTCTTCGGCAGGGCGTTCTTGAGATCGGCCATGCTCTTTCCCGGGTTGCGATCGAGCATGTCGCAAACCGCGAGCGCGAAGATGAGACCGTCGTCATAGCCGCGGCCAAGCGGTTTGTTGAAGAAGAAATGGCCGGATTTCTCGAATCCGGCAACTGCCCCGATCTCGTTGACCCGGCGCTTCATGTAGGAATGGCCGGTCTTCCAATAATCGGTTTTGGCGCCGTTCGCCCGCAGCACGGGGTCGGTCATGAATAGCCCGGTCGACTTCACGTCGGCGACGAAGGTGGCGCCGTGCTGTTGCGAGGAAATATCCCGCGCCAGCATCACGCCGACCTTGTCCGCGAAGATTTCCTCGCCTTCGTTATCGACCACGCCGCAGCGATCGCCGTCGCCGTCGAAGCCGAGCGCCACATCGGCCTGCGCGCGCAATACCTCGTCGCGCATGGCGTGCAGCATTTTCATGTCTTCGGTGTTGGGATTGTACTTGGGGAAGGTGTGGTCGAGCTCGCAGTCGAGCGGCACCACCGTGCAGCCGATCGCCTCGAGCACGCGCGGTGCGAAGGCGCCGGCGGTGCCGTTGCCGCAGGCGCATACGATTTTGGGGCGGCGTTTGAGCTTCGGCCGGTTGGTGAGGTCGGCGATGTAGCGGGCCGGAAAATTTTCCACGAACGCGTAAGAACCGCCGCCGCGCTCATCGAAGCGGGCGTTGAGCACGATATCCTTGAGCCGCGTCATCTCGTCGGGGCCAAAGGTGAGCGGCCGATCAACGCCCATCTTCACGCCGGTCCAGCCGTTCTCGTTGTGCGAGGCGGTCACCATCGCCACGCACGGCACGTCGAGCTCGAACTGCGCAAAGTACGCCATCGGCGTGAGCGCCAGCCCGATATCATGCACCTCGCAGCCCGCCGCCATGAGCCCGGAGATCAACGCCGTCTTCACCGATGCCGAGTAGGCGCGAAAATCGTGGCCGGTGACGATACGCGGCTCGACCCCGAGCTCGCGGATCAGCGTGCCGAGCCCGAGCCCCAGCGCCTGCACCCCCATGAGGTTGATCTCTTTCCCCAAAAACCAGCGCGCGTCGTATTCGCGAAAACCGGTGACTTTGACCAGCGGCTCCGATTCATAGGCATAGGTGTTGGGGCTAAGCGCGGACTTCGGCTTGGGAAACATCGTCAGTCCCTAACCACGAGCGGCATGGAATTGTTCCGAGCAGATAGCCCAGCGCAGGCCGCCGGAAAAGCGGGATAACGGCGGTCTGCTCGCGCTCAGCGATGGTCGGCTATGACAGCGGTCGTGGCCCACTCAGGTGCCGCAGAGGCAGCGGCGTTACCCTCCACGACCGCGCGCCAGCGCGCCGGACTTGTCATCATCGAAGCAAGCCAGCCGTAGATCAGGAGCACAATGGCCGGCTTGAGGACTGCGTCGGTTTGCAGGTCGAAGTCGAAGCCCAGAAGCAGCACGGCGAAGATCAGGGGCCAGCCGCGCGCGTCGTTCCGCACCAGCATGTTGCCAGCGAGAATGGCGAGCGCCGGCGTGAGCACGATGAACGACAGGAATTCGTTGCGTGGGCCGAACAACGTGATGTAGCAGCCGGACAACACCAGCACCGCGAGTGCCAGGCTGCGTGGGCTGCCATCACGCCTGACGCGCCACGCCAGGAGGAACGTCGCAAGTGCCGCCGCGAGTCGAATTGTCAGCGCGGGGATTGCCGATAATTGCAGGCCCAGCCCACGCAGCATTGTCGCGAAATCCGCCTGGTACGGCCATGCCTCCGGCTGCGCGGTTGCGATGTGCCAAAGCTTCAGGTCCATGGCGCGGTACTGCTCGGCGAGATAGCTCCAGTCCAGGAAGGCGAACGGCAGCAGCACGACGGCGGCCACTGCACCGATCAGCAGCCAGCGCATTTCTCGCACCAGCGCCCCGCACAGCAGAATCATCACGATAGCGAGCGGCTTCATCGCAAGCGCGAGGAACAGCCAAAACGCGGCCATGCGCCAACGGCAGGCAGCCATGGCGGCACCGGTGGCGATCATCGCCGCGGTCATCGGCACCTGCGCCTGGATGCCTTTGAAGTTGAACCATGCAGCCGGAATGTTGACGAGCAGCGGAATGCCGGTGAGCGCGACTGCATCGCTGCTCCGCCAGTCCTTCGGTGCAAGCGCGAGCGAGAGCCTTGTGCACGCCCAGGTGAAGAATAGCGCGGCAATAGCCAGCGCGAGCAGCGCCGCCCCAACGCGGTCGACCCAGGTGAACGGGACGTAGATGAGCAATGTGAGCGGAAAATAGAGAAAATCGCCCAGCGTCGTTGGATCGTAGACCTGCTGGCCCGACCGCAATCGCTGCGCGGCGTCGAGATAGGCGGCAAACGTCGACGAGAAGCGCCGGGGATGCACGCGCGCAAGCGCAACCGCGATGAAAATCCCCCAGCCGACCCAGCCGATCCACGGGCGGCGCCGAAACAGCGTGACGATCGCGTCACCCGCAGCCTTTATCGCTTGCAGCATCGCATGCACTCGTCGGCAGTGCGCCCAAAGAGGAACGCTAGTGTCCCGATTCCGAAGTTCGCAAACACCCTTGCCGCCCGATCGTGCGAACTTCGGGTTCGCGGCACTGGGAGTCCTGCACGTGATTGCGTGCCGGCGTCAATTCTGCTGCCAGCTAACGCGCGCGCGCCTTGGCGCGCCGTGTCGCGACCGCCACGAGAGGATCGTCGGGCCAGGGGTGGCGCGGATAGCGGCCTTTCATCTCGGCTTTGACCGCGGCGTAGCTGCCGCGCCAGAATCCCGGCAGGTCGCGCGTGACCTGTACCGGACGATGTGCCGGCGATAGCAGCTCGACGACAAGAGGCACCCGCCCTGCGGCAATGGTGGGATGGCGGTCGAGCCCGAACAGCTCCTGGACGCGAATCGAAAGCTTGGGCCCGTCTTCCCCTGCATAATCGACCGCGACGACCGAGCCCGACGGCGAGGTGAAATGCGTGGGCGCCTCGGCCTCGAGTCGGCGGCGCAATGGCCACGGCAGCATACTCTCGAGAAGCTGGGTAAATTCATCGGCCGTGAACTTGGCAAGCGCGCTCTTGCCGACCAACGCGGGCGCGAGCCAATCCGCGGCGGTTGCGGCGAGCGCGGCGTCGGAGAGGTCGGGCCACTCCTCCCCTTCCGCGCGGCGCAGAAACATCACCCGGTCGCGCCACTGTCGGAGCGCCTTGGTCCATGGCAGCCGATCAATGCCGAGTCGCGCGATTTCCGCCGCAAGTATGCGGGCGGCGGCATCGTCGGGCACAACCGTCACCGGCTGCTCGGCGAGCGCAATCGCGCCGAGGCGGCGCAGGCGTCGTGCGCGCAGGCTCGCGCTTCCTTCGTCGAAGACAATTTCTTCGCGGCTTTCGATGCGGTCGGCAAATTGCGCCTCGATTTCCGCAAGCGACAACCGTGCTGCCAGCACGATGCGAGCCTGTGCGGCGCTGCCGGTGATCTCGGCGACCGCTAAGAACGGCTCCCGCGATAGCGCCGATACGGGATCAATCGCGGCGCCGCGGCCGTTGGCCAGCAAAAAGCCGCCCTGCGCGCCGCGGTTTTTCGCGATCCGCCCCGGATAGGCGAGCGCAAGCAGCGAGCCGACCGAGCGCTCTCCGCTCGATTCGGGACGCTTCTCGCTCCCGACCGTCTGTGCGGTTGCGATTTGCGCCCATCGTTTCGCCATGGCGCGGGCATCCTGCGCACGACGTGAGCGATCGCGCCGGAATTCATCGAGCCGATGGCGCAGATCGACGTCCTTGCCGCCGAGCGCCGGCTCCGTGAGCACGACCGCGATCGTCGCAGCAAGCTCGGCGGCCCCGTGCCGCGCGGCATCCAGCACCATGCGCGCGAGCCGTGGCGGCAAAGGCAGACTTCGCAGCGCCCTGCCCGCATCCGTGATGCGGCGTTGGGCATCGACTGCGCCGAGTTCGCCGAGCAAGCGCCGCGCTTGCGCCAACGCCGCGGCCGGCGGTGGGTCGAGAAACGCGAGCGAGCTGGGGTCGCTCACGCCCCAATACGCGAGATCGAGGAGGAAACCGCTGAGATCGGCAGCAAGGATCTCGGGTTTGTTGGCGGCGGCCAGCGATGCGGTCTGCGGCTCGTCCCAGAGCCGGTAGCAAATGCCCGGCTCGGTGCGCCCGGCGCGACCGCGCCGCTGGTCTGCCGAGGCGCGCGACACGCGGACGGTCTCGAGCCGCGTTAGCCCCACGTCCGGCTCATAATGCGGCATCCGCGCAAGGCCGGCATCGATCACCACCCGTACGCCTTCGATGGTGAGCGAGGTTTCCGCGATCGAGGTCGCGAGCACCACTTTGCGGCGCGGCGGTGGCGCCGGCAGGATGGCGCGGTCCTGGACCTCCGCTTCCAGCGCACCGTAGAGCGGCACGATGTCGAGCATGGGATCGCGCAGGTGCTCGCGCATCAGCGTCTCGACACGGCGGATCTCGGCGGCACCAGGCAGGAATACCAGGAGGGAGCCGGCATCCGCACGCAGGCTGCGCAGGACCGCATCGGCCACTTGCCGTTCGATAGGCTGGCGTTGCTCGCGGCCGAGATAGCGCGTCTCGACCGGAAACGCCCGGCCGCCGCTCTCGATGACCGGAGCAAGCCCGAGCAACGCCGCAATCCGGGCGCCGTCGAGCGTCGCCGACATGACCAGGAGCTTGAGATCCTCGCGCAGGCCGCGCTGCACGTCGTAGGCGAGCGCCAAACCGAGATCGGCGTCGAGCGAGCGCTCGTGAAATTCATCGAAGAGAACCGCACCGACGTCGCTCAGCGCGGGGTCATTGAGAATGCGCCGGGTAAACACCCCTTCGGTCACCACTTCGATGCGGGTCGCGGGCGAGATTTTCGCATCGAAGCGAACGCGATAGCCGACCGTTGCGCCTACCGGCTCACTCAGGGTGGCTGCCATGCGCGCCGCCGCCGCCCGGGCGGCGAGCCGGCGCGGTTCCAGGACGATGATCCTCTTGCCTTGGGCCCAGGGCTCCCGGGCGAGCACCAGCGGCACCCGGGTGGTTTTGCCGGCGCCGGGCGGCGCAACCAGGACCACGGCGCGGTTCGCCCGCAATGCCTCGGCAAGCTCCGGCACGACCGGATCGATCGGAAGCGGTTCGCTGAAATCCATCGCCACCCGGCTCTATCGTCGCGAGTTCCGAGGCCACTGTGCGCCGGCAAAGACGCGCCGTCGTCACTATATGCGAGGCAACCCTGCCAGCGAAAAGGAGAGCGTGAATAGCGCCGCCGAATCGGTGGCGGACGTCTGTTCGAGGTGTTAAGTCCGGCCGATGCCTGCCAAGACCAGCACAGTCAGCGCCCAGCAGCCCGCGCCCGCCGCGGGTCGCGCCGCGATGAAGGGCGATCACGTCTTCCTGGTCGATGGCTCCTCCTACATTTTCCGCGCCTATCACGCGCTGCCGCCGCTCAACCGCAAGTCGGACGGGCTGCAGGTCAATGCCGTGCTCGGCTTCTGCAACATGCTCTGGAAGCTGATGCGCGAGATGAACCCGGAGGAGCGACCGACCCATCTCGCGGTGGTCTTCGACAAGTCGGAGCGGACGTTCCGCAGCGAAATGTATTCCAGCTACAAGGCGAACCGCACCGAGCCGCCGGACGATTTGCGCCCGCAGTTTCCCTTCATCCGCGAGGCGGTGCGCGCCTTCGACATTCCGTGCCTGGAGCAGGACGGCTTCGAAGCGGACGACCTTATCGCCACGTACGTTCGCGAGGCCTGCGAGGCGGGGGCAAGCGCGACCATCGTCGCTTCCGACAAGGATCTGATGCAGCTCGTGAACGACTGCGTCGTCATGTACGACACCATGAAAGACCGCAGGATCGGCATCCCGGAAGTGATCGAGAAATTCGGGGTGCCGCCCGAAAAGGTCATCGAGGTGCAGGCGCTGATCGGCGATTCCACCGACAACATCCCGGGCGTTCCCGGGATCGGCGTGAAAACCGCCGCGCAACTGATCGGCGAGTACGGCGATCTGGAAACGCTGCTCACGCGTGCCGGCGAGATCAAGCAGGAGAAGCGTCGCCAGGCGCTGATCGAGAACGCGGACAAGGCGCGGCTCTCGAAGAAGCTGGTCACGCTCGACTCGCGTGTGAAGCTCGATGTGCCGCTTGCCGAGCTTGCCGTGCACGAGCCGGACTACAAGCGGCTGGTCGCATTCCTCAAGGCGATGGAGTTCGTCACGCTGACCCGGCGCGTTGCCGAGTTTGCCGAAATCGACGCGGGCGCGATCGAGCCGCATGACAAGCTCAAGGCCGGCGGCGTCGGATTGGCGCCTCCATCGCCCGCCGCCTCCTCAACCACGAAAAGGGAAACACCGGGGCCGATCCGAGGAGGGCGGCAGCAGCCGGGCAAGGCGGAGGCTCACACGCTTACGCCGCAGGCGTTGGTCGCTGCGCGCACTGAAGCCGCGCGCAAGGCCCGGTTTGACCGCTCGCGCTACGAGATCGTGCGCAGCCTCGAGCGGCTCAATGCCTGGATCACACGCGCGCGCGAGCTCGGCGCCGTCGCGATCGACACCGAGACCAACAGCCTCGACCCGATGCAGGCGGCGTTGTGCGGGTTCTCGCTGGCGCTTAGTCCGAACGAGGCCTGCTATGTCCCGCTCGGCCACCGCAAAGGCGGCGGCAACGGCGGCCTGTTCCCGGGCGAGATCGTTGCCGACCAGATCGATGAGGCGGCGGCGCTCGCTGCCATCAAACCGCTGCTCGAGGACGCGAGTGTCCTCAAGATCGGCCAAAACCTCAAGTTCGACCTGCAGATCTTTGCGCTACGCGGCATCGAGCTCGCACCGCATGACGACACGATGCTGATGTCCTACGTGCTCGACGCCGGCCGCTCCGATCACGGCGTCGATCCGCTGGCCAAACGCTATTTCGATCACAGCACGATCGACTACAACGAAGTCACCGGATCTGGCCGATCCAAGCTGACGTTCGACTGCGTGGACATCGGCAAGGCGGCGGAATATGCCGCCGAGGACGCCGACGCGGCGCTGCGGCTCTGGCACGTGCTCAAGCCGCGGCTTGTCGCCGAGCATGTGAGCAGCGTCTATGAGACGCTGGAGCGGCCGCTGGTGGCGGTGCTCGCGCACATGGAACGGCGCGGGATATCCATCGATCGCGACGCGCTGGCGCAGCTGTCGCAAGAATTCGGCCGCAAGGCGGTGGCGCTGGAAAGCGAGATCCAGGCGGTCGCCGGGGAACCGCTCAACCCGGGGAGCACCAAACAGCTTGCCGAGATCCTGTTCGGCAAGCTCGGCTTGCCCGGCGGAATCAAGACCAAGACCGGCGCATGGTCGACCGGCGCGCGCACGTTGGAGGATCTCGCCGAACAGGGCCATGAGCTGCCGCGCAAGATCCTGGAGTGGCGGCAGGTCGCGAAACTGCGCTCGACCTACACCGATGCGCTGCCGGGCTACGTCAATCCGAAGACCCAGCGCGTTCACACCTGCTACTCGCTCGCCTCGACCACCACCGGCCGCCTCTCCTCCTCCGAGCCGAACCTGCAGAATATTCCGATCCGCAGCGAGGAAGGCCGCAAGATCAGGCGAGCGTTCATCGCGAGCCCGGGCCACAAGCTCGTCTCCGCCGATTACTCGCAAATCGAGCTGCGGCTGCTCGCCGAGATTGCCGACATCGCGCCGCTCAAGAAAGCGTTCCGCGAGGAGTTCGACATTCACGCCATGACGGCGTCGGAAATGTTCGGTGTACCGGTCAAGGGCATGCCGGGAGAAATCCGTCGGCGCGCCAAGGCAATCAATTTCGGCATCATCTATGGCATTTCCGCCTTCGGATTGGCCAACCAGCTCGGCATCGAACGGGAAGAAGCCGGCGCCTATATCAGGAAATATTTCGAGCGCTTCCCCGGCATCCGCGACTTCATGGAGGAAAGCAAGGCGTTCGCGAAAAAGAACGGCTACGTGCTCACACTGTTCGGCCGCAAATGCCACTATCCGGATATCGTCAACTCGAATGCCTCGATCCGCGCCTTCAACGAGCGCGCGGCGGTCAACGCGCGGCTGCAAGGCACCGCCGCCGACATCATCCGCCGCGCCATGGTGCGCATGGATGCCGAGCTCGCGAGGCGCAAACTCGCGGCGCAGATGCTGCTGCAGGTGCACGACGAGCTGGTGTTCGAGGTGCCGGACACGGAGGTGGAAAAGACGCTGCTGGTAATCAAGAAGGTGATGGAGGATGCACCGCTGCCCGCACTCTCGCTGTCTGTGCCGCTCGCGGTCGAAGCGCGCGCTGCCGACAATTGGGATGACGCGCATTGAGTCGCCAACGCCACATGCCCGTTCCACAGGCGTGACGTGCCGGTAAATGCGGCGAACGCTCCTCGCTCTTCTTGCTCCATTCCTGTTGTTCGCGCCCGACGCGACCCATGCCGCCGCCGCGCTCGACGGCGCGAGCCTGCAGTGGCCGTGGGCGCTGCCGTTCCTCGGCATCCTGCTCACCATCGCCACCGGCCCGCTGCTGTTTCAAAAAGTCTGGCACCGGCATTACGGCAAGCTCGCGTTCGCCTGGAGCATCGCGACGCTAGCGCCGCTCGCCGCGATCCACGGCGCGAATACGGCGCTGGCCGCCTTCGTGCATGCGATGCTCGCGGAATATTCGAGCTTCATCGTTCTTCTGTTCGCACTTTACGTGGTGGCCGGCGGGATCCTGATCAGGGCAAATCTGCGCGGCACGCCCCTCGTCAACACTGCAATTCTCGCCTTCGGCACCGCGATCGCCAGCGTGGTCGGCACCACCGGCGCCGCCATGATCCTGATCCGGCCGCTGCTTGCCGCCAACGCCGCGCGCCTCAACAACGCCCACGTGTTTGTGTTCTTTATCTTTCTCGTCGCCAATATCGGCGGCGCGCTGTCGCCGCTCGGCGATCCGCCGCTGTTCCTGGGGTTTCTGCACGGCATCGACTTCTTCTGGACGACGCGGAATCTCTGGTTCGAGACCGCAGTCGTAGCGGGCGTGGTCCTCGCGATCTTTGTCGCCATCGATATCCGGTACTACCGCACGGACCGTCTCGTCACGACCGTCGGCGAAGCGCGGTTGCCGGTGCGGTTTGCCGTGAGCGGCGGCATTAATCTGCTGCTCATCGCCAGCATCATAGTCGTCATCTTGGCCGCGGCGACGTGGAAGCCGGGTATCAGTTTCGAGGTCTATGGCACCGAGCTCGAACTGCAGAACGTGACGCGCGACGCCGCGTTGCTGGTCATTGCGTTCCTCTCCCTTACGCTCACGCCCAACGAACATCGCGAGGCAAACGGCTTCACCTGGGAACCGATCGCCGAGGTGGCGATCCTATTCGCCGGCATCTTTACTTGCATCATTCCGGTGCTCGCCGTGCTCGAGGCGGGCAAGGAGGGCGCGTTTTCCTGGCTCTTGGCGGCTCTCACCACCGACCAGGGGCAACCGCGCGAGATCGCCTATTTCTGGGTGACGGGTGTGCTTTCAGCATTTCTCGACAACGCGCCCACCTATCTCGTGCTCTTCGAGCTCACCGGCGGCGATGCGCGCGAGCTGATGGGCCCGCTCGCCGGAACGCTGGCGGCGATCTCCATGGGATCCGTCTACATGGGCGCCATGACCTATATCGGCAACGCACCGAACTTCATGGTCTACGCGATCGCCACCGAGCGCGGCGTGAAGATGCCGAGCTTCTTCGGCTATATGCTGTGGTCGGGGGCGGCGTTGCTGCCGGTCTGGGTGCTCCTCACCATTCTCGTCGTCCTGCGGGCTTGAGCGACGCGAACCCCGCGCGCAGCGGCGCATTCGCGCGCAGCCTCTGCTTGACAGGACTCGACGACGCGCCACCTTAGCTTGATACGTCGGCGATGATTCCATCCGCAAGCGAAAGCGCGCAGGTGAGGCCCGGCGATTCGATGCCGAACAGATGCACCATCCGATCGAGCCCGTGTTGTGGCGGAGCATCGATCAGAAAGTCCGCCGCCGTTTCGCCCGCACCGGTCAGCTTCGGTCTGATCCCTGCATAGTCCGGGACGAGCGAATTGTCCGGCAGCCGGGGCCAGTACTCGCGGATGTATTGGTAGAAGGCCGTCGCGCGCGTGCTGTCGACGTCATAGTTCTCGCGCTCAATCCATTCGACGTCCGGGCCAAAGCGCATGCGGCCAGCGAGATCGAGCGTCACATGCACGCCAAGCCCGCCCGGCACCGGTACGGGATAGATCAATCGGGAAAACACGGGACGGCCGCTGTAGCCGAAGTAATTGCCCTTGGCGAGCACGAGCCGCGGCACACGCTCGCGCGGATAACCCTCGGTCGCGCGCGCAAGCGCCTGGGCGCCAAGGCCCGCGCAATTGACCACCGCATCGAAACGCAGCCACTCGCGCTCGCTGCCACCGATGACAGCCTCCCATCCGCCGCCCGCGGGGCGTAGCCGTTCGATCGGCGTGTTGAACGCGATCATGCCGCCGCGATCCTCGAAGTCGCCGCGCAGCGCCAGCATGAAGCGATGGCTGTCGACCACGCCGGTTTCCGGCGAATGCAACGCCGCGACGCAGGCAAGCTCCGGTTCGAGCTTCATCGCGGCGGCCGCATCGATGATCACGACGCCTTCGACCTCGTTGATCTGTGCCTGCTTGAGGATCGCCTCGAGCCGTTCGATCTGGCTCGCTTGCGTCGCCACCACGAGCTTGCCGCACTTGCGATGCGGTACCCCATGCGATCGACAGAACTCGTACAGCATGCGGCGGCCGCGCGGGCAGTGGTACGCGCGCCGCGATCCGGTTGGATAGTAGAGGCCCGCGTGAATCACCTCGCTGTTGCGCGAGGAAACGCCGCTGCCGATGCCAGATGTTGCCTCCGCGATCACGACGTCATGGCCGGCAATCGCCGCGGCGCGCGCGACCGCGAGCCCGATCACGCCCGCGCCGATCACCAGGATCTGCATCGCCCTGCCTGCCCTGCCCCGCCCGGCTCAGCCCCCGACCGGTAAGCCGACGTAGTTTTCCGCAAGCGAGCGCGCGGCTGCCTCCGAGCTCGTCACATAATCGAGCTCGGCGAGCTGGCGTTTGCGGTCGAACGTGTTGTGGCTGGGATCGAGATGAAACAGCTGAGTCATCCACCAGGAGAAGCGCTGCGCCTTCCACACCCGCCGCAGACACGTCGCAGAATAGCGGTCCAGCGAATCGTTGCGGCCGGTGCGATAGAACTCGACGAGCGCGCGCGACAGAACGAGCACGTCCGCCAAGGCGAGGTTCATGCCTTTCGCTCCAGTCGGCGGCTGAATATGGGCGGAATCGCCGGCGAGAAACAGCCGCCCGTATTGCATCGGCTCGACCACGAAGCTGCGCGTCGCGGTGATGCCTTTCTGCAGCATGGCACCTTCGAGGAGCCGGCGCGTGCCGCCGAGCCGCGTATGCAGCTCCTGCCAGATGCGCGCGTCCGGCCAGTTCTCGATCTCGTCGTCGGGCGCACACTGCACGTAAAGCCGGGCCAGGGTCGGCGAGCGCATGGTGTAGAGGGCAAAGCCGCGATCATGATAGGCATAGATCAGCTCGCTCTCGGGCGGCGGCGAGTCCGCCAGGATGCCGACCCAGCCGAATGGATATTCGCGGTCGTGCACGGTGAGCACGCTAGCCGGAATGCTCGGCCGACAGATCCCATGAAAGCCGTCGCAGCCGCCGATGAAGTCACAGGCGAGTTCCTGCGCCCGGCCTTGGTGACTGAAGCGGACCTTGGGTTTGGCGCCGGTGAAGTCGTGCACGCTGACATCGCCGACCTCGAACAGGATCTGCCCACCATCGGCAAGCCTGCACGCCACCAGATCTTTGATGACCTCCTGCTGGCCGTAGATCGTGACGCCTTTGCCGACCAGCTTGCGAAAATCGATGTAGTGCAGCGCCCCGTTGAAGCAGAAATAGATGCCGTTGTGGAACATCGCCTCCCGCTGCATCCGTTCCCCGACACCGGTCTCGATCAGGAGATCGCTCGCCCATTGCTCGATGAGCCCGGCGCGGATGCGGCTCTCGATGTATTCGCGGTTGCGGTTCTCCAGAATCACCGACTCGATGCCCTCCCGATGCAGGAGATGCGAGAGCATCAATCCGGCCGGTCCCGCGCCGATAATTCCGACCTGCGTGCGCATGAACTTTCCTTGGGAAGCCTTGTATCAGCGGCCGCTGCTATGCCAGCGCCGCCTTGAGGTCGTCGATGAGGTCGTCCGCATCCTCGATCCCTACCGAGAGCCGCACCAAGGTATCACTGATGCCCAGGGTCGCGCGCACATCGGCAGGCACCGAGCCATGCGTCATGAGCGCCGGGTGCTCGATCAGGCTTTCCACCCCGCCCAGGCTTTCCGCGAGCGCAAACAGCCGGCACCGTTCGAGAAAGCGGCGCGCGTCGTCGAGCGTGCCGTGGAGCTCCGCCGCGATCATGCCGCCAAATCCGCGCATCTGCTTCACCGCGAGCGCATGCTGGGGATGGCTCGATAGTCCAGGATAAAATACGCGGCGCACCTTCGGGTGCCGCTCGAGCCAAGCGGCGATTTTCAGCGCTGATGCGCAATGGCGTTCCATACGCAGTGCAAGTGTTTTCAGTCCGCGTAGTGCCAAGAACGAATCGAACGGACCCTGAATGGCGCCGACCGCGTTCTGCAGAAATCCTAATTGGTCGCGCAACGCGGCGTTTTCGCCGACCACCGCCACCCCGCCAATCATATCGGAATGGCCGTTGAGATATTTGGTGGTGGAATGCACCACGAGGTCGAAGCCGTATTCCAGCGGCCGCTGGATATAGGGGCTGGCGAAGGTGTTGTCGGCGCCGGCCCAGATGCCGCGCCGCTTTGCCATTGCCGCGACCCGCTCGAGATCGACGAGCTTGAGCAGCGGATTGGTCGGCGTCTCGATCCAGATGAGCCGCGTGTTCGGCCGGATCGCTGCTTCCAGCGCGCCGGCATCGGTGAGATCGAGCTGGGTGATTTCGAGGCCCATCGAGCGCTCGCGCACACGGTGGAACAAGCGGCGAGATCCGCCGTAGAGATCGTCCACGGCAATGACGTGCGAGCCGTGGTCGAGACACTCGAGCGTGGTGGCGATCGCGGCAATGCCGGACGCGAACGCGAACGCCGCGCTGCCGCCCTCGAGATCGGCGATGCAGCGTTCGATCGCCATGCGCGTGGGATTCTTCGTGCGCGCGTAGTCGTAGCCCTTGTGCACGCCCGGGCTTTGCTGGACGTAGGTGGACGTGGTGTAGATCGGCATCATCACCGCGCCGGTGGTTGGATCTGGCTCCTGGCCCGCGTGTACGCAGCGCGTGGCAAAGTCGAGCTGATTTGTTTCACGCATTCCCGGTCTCCGACACGCTGGTGTCCCGATTCCGAAGTTCGTACGCCCTTGCGGCAGTCTCGAATGCGAACTTCGGGTTCGCGGCACTAGGGCTATGGCGTGATCCTGAAGTAATTGATGAGATCGAGGCGCGTGGCGACACCGAGGAATTGATCGCCATCCATCACGATCGCGACGTAATCCTTGCGGAACAACGGCACCAGATCGGCAATGGGAGCGTCGGCAGAAATCGTCTCAAGCCGCGTCGCCATTACCTCCTTGACCGGCCGCGCGAAGGCCTTGTTGGCGTCGTCGCGTTCGGTCAACAGCGCGGCGAGCACGTCGCTCTCGTCGATGAGGCCGAGCACGTGCCCGCTTTCATCGACGACGGGAAGCTGCGAAACGTCGGACGACCGCATGCGGGCGAAAACCGTGCGCAAATTGTCGTTCGGGCGCACGGTAATGGCGGTGCCCTCGGCATAGCGGCTGACCACGACGTCGCGCACCGCGCCGTGACGATGGGGATGGGTCCAGCCTTCCTGGGCCAGGAACGTGGGGTTGAAAACCTTGGAAAGATATTTTGCTCCGGAATCGCAAACCAGGCTGACGACCCGCTTGGGTTCCGTCTGCGCCGAGCAATAGCGCAGCGCCGCCGCGAGCAGCGTGCCGGAGGAGGAACCCGCGAGAATACCTTCGGTGCGCAGCAGCTCGCGCGCATTGGCGAAGCTCCCCGCGTCGGGAATGGTGTAGGCGGCGGAGACGAGAGTGAGATCGGCATTGGGCGGCACGAAATCCTCGCCGATACCCTCGACCGCCCAACTCCCTGCCGCCGGCATGCGGCCGGTCTGCACATAGGGTGCCAGCACCGAACCTTCGGGATCCGCGAGAATCATCTCGGTGTGCGGCGATGCCTGCCGCATGAAGCGGCCGATGCCGGTCAAGCCGCCGCCGGAGCCGACGCCCACGACAACCGCATCGACGGCGCCCTCCATTTGACGAAGAATTTCCGGTCCGGTTGTCCTCTCATGGGCGAGCGGGTTGGCTGGATTGGCAAACTGATTGATGAAAAATGCCCCCGGCGTGCGCCGCGTGATCGCCTCGGCGAGGTCCTGGTAATAATCGGGATGCCCCTTGCCTACGTCCGAACGGGTGATGATGACCTCAGCCCCCATCGCCCGGGCGTGCAGCACTTTTTCCCGCGCCATCTTGTCCGGCACCACGAGCAGCGTGCGATAGCCTTTGCGTCCGCCGACCAGCGCAAGGCCGAGACCGGTATTGCCGGCGGTCGCTTCGACAATGGTGCCGCCAAGCCGCAGGCGTCCGTCGGTCTCAGCCGCCTCGATCATGCTGCGCGCGGGCCGGTCCTTCAGCGAGCCTGACGGGTTTGCGCTTTCGAGCTTGAGAAACAGCCGGCACCGGCCGCGCTGCAAGCGGGTCACCTCGACGAGCGGCGTCTCGCCAATGAGATCGAGCACCGATGCCATGCTCGTCTATAGCACCACTGCTACGGCTGCTCGTCCCAATCGGCGAATCGCATGGGCCCGGTCGACGCGGACGCCAATTGTCCGGCCGCACCGGAAAAAATCAGGCTTTTGTGAGACTTATTGCACTGCAGCAGGATTGACTTTGGGCTGCGAACCACTATGTTCCGCGCAAACGGCGCAACACGCGACCGTCCTGATTCCGCGCACCTTTAGTCGTTGTTCCGTCATCCGGCGCGGCTAGGCTCCGGACGGTCCCGACTTGAGGTTTCATGTCCTTTTCCAATCTCGGCTTGTCCGAAAAAGTTCTCGCCGCGGTAAAAGCGGCCGGCTACGTCACCCCTACTCCCATCCAAGAACAGGCCATCCCGCACGTGCTGGCGCGCCGCGACGTGCTCGGCATCGCCCAGACCGGTACCGGCAAGACTGCGGCCTTCACCTTGCCGATGCTCACCATGCTCGAGCACGGCCGCGCCCGCGCGCGAATGCCGCGCACGCTGATCCTCGAGCCCACGCGCGAACTCGCCGCGCAAGTCCAGGAAAGCTTCGAACGGTATGGCGCTGGCCAAAAGCTCACCGTCGCGCTGGTGATCGGTGGGGTCTCGTTCGACGACCAGGATTTGAAGCTCACCCGCGGCGTGGACGTACTGATCGCCACACCGGGCCGCCTGCTTGATCACTTCGAGCGGGGGCGGCTGCTGCTCACCGGGGTCGACCTTCTGGTGATCGACGAGGCCGACCGCATGCTCGACATGGGCTTCATTCCGGACATCGAGCGCATCTGCAAATTGGTTCCATTCACCCGCCAAACCCTGTTCTTCACCGCGACCATGCCGCCGGAAATCCGGCGCATCACCGACCAGTTCCTGCACAATCCCGTGCGCGTCGAAGTATCACGACCGGCAACGACGGTCGCGACCACCACGCAGCTCCTGGTGAAAACGGGGCGCGAACCGCACGACAAGCGCAACACGCTGCGCCGGCTGATCCGCTCGGTCGACGGCTTCAAGAACGCGATCGTATTCTGCAACCGCAAGCGCGAGGTCGCCCAGCTGCACCGCTCGCTGCAGCGCCACGGCTTCAACGCGGCGGCGCTGCACGGCGACATGGACCAGCCCGCGCGCATGGCGGCGCTCGATTCGTTCCGTAAGGGCGAAGTGAGCTTGCTGGTCGCGTCCGATGTGGCGGCGCGCGGATTAGACATTCCCGACGTGAGCCACGTGTTCAATTTCGACGTACCGCACCACGCCGACGATTACGTGCACCGCATCGGCCGTACCGGACGCGCCGGCCGCAGCGGCACGGCGATAACCGTGGTTGCGCCGGCCGATCACAAGAACGTGGCGGCGATCGAGCGGCTGATCGGCAAAACGATCCCCTGGATGGAGGGCGAGGCGCCGGCGGTTGCTCATGAGGAGAGAACGCCACATCCACACCGAAAGGATGCGCACCGCCGCAACGGACATGGAGCAAAGCGTCGGCAAAACGCCTCGGTCGCCGTTCTTGAGGACGCACGGCCGCGACGCCCGCACAAGCCGGCTCCCTCCGCTGAAGGCGGGCATCTGCCGGCCTTTCTGCTGCGCCCGGTGCGCGCGAAGGCCTGACGGGTGTTCAGTTGTCATTCCGCTGCCCGAGCGCAGCGCGGGCATTCGGAAATTCCAAAGTAATTCCTGTGACTACGGTTTTCGGGCGCGCGCCTTTGGCGCGCCCCGGAATGACCAGTAAACTATTTATTCAGCCGCCGGCTTGAGATTGACCGATTCGCCGCAGCCGCACGCGGAGGTCTGGTTGGGATTGTTGAACACGAATTGCGCGGAGAGCTTGTCGGCCTTGTAATCCATCTCGGTGCCGAGCAGGAACAGCACCGCCTTGGGATCGATGAGGACGCGCACGCCCTTGTCCTCGACCACCTCGTCGGCCTTCTCAATGCTTTCGGCGTATTCCATCGTATAGGCCATACCGGCGCAGCCGCCGTTCTTGACGCCCACGCGCACGCCGACCACCGGCTGCGCCGCGTTCGCCATCACGTATTTGATGCGCTCAGCAGCGGCGTCGGTCAGCCGAATCACATGCGGTCGCGGTCGGGCTGTCGCCATTTTCTGCATCTCTCCTGCCACTGGACTCGCGTTCCGGCGGTACGTCTAAGATAACTACGAAATCGCCGCTGTGAAGGGCAAAACAGGTCGCCGGTTTTTCATCTGAACAATTCGAATATCCGCAGGCGCCGCGCTCAAATCACCTCTTCGGTCTTGTCGTCGGTTTCGCCGTAGCGGCGCATCGTCGCCGGCCGGGTGCCGGCATAGAGGCGGGCGATGCCCGGGGCGATCTTGGCGTTCTCGCGCTCGAACAGGGAATTTCCGGCAAGATCGCTCTCCACCAGGAACGGGCCAAAATTCTCGACTTCGAGCACCCATACCGCCTGCGCCAGCCCCAGCTCTTCCAGCCAATAGACCCCTGCTACCCGTTTGAGGCCGCGACCCAACAGGGCGCCGGTGCCGTAGCCGACAGTCGTGAGATAGATCGCCTGATGCGGCACGAAAGATTTCCGGTAGATCTCGGCCGTCATGCCGCCCTTGCCGATGATGATGTTGCAGCCCGACAGGTCGAGCCAGCCGTCGAGCCACTTGGCAAAGCGGAACGAGGCGGTCGCGGTCACCGCGCCGACGGTGTAGCTGCAATCCGAGTTGATGCTGGCTGCCGGCGAGCAGTGAAAGTTCACGCGCCCGAGCGCCTCGCGCGGCGCCGGCATGCCGAAGCCATCCTCGATCGCGCGCTTGTAGGCACCCTCGCGCGCCGTGAACACGCGCCCGTCAAGATAGACGACGGTGCCGATTTCCAGCGCGCGCAACTCGTCGCTGCTTGCGGGCAGATTCAGACGGGCAGTCTTGAGATCCGCCATGGCCTCACTCCGCCGCCTCCGCCACCGCCCGCTCCCATTCCACCGTGGTCCGGCGCATGTAATCCGTGAACCACATGGGATCCGTGCGGAACTCGGCGCTCCCATCGGCATGCACGCGCGCGCAGGCGCGCCGCGAGGACAGGCAGAACATGTGTACCGACATCGGCATGCCGCCGGTGTGGCAGTAGCCGACCTCGATATGGCAGGCGACCACCATGGACGAGCCGATGAACCCCATGGCCCCCATGCCGATCGAGTTGCCGAGCGTCTTGAATTCTTCCTCGAGCACAGCGATCTGCGGATCAGGATTTTTCGAGCCGACGGTGCGCAGGCATGACGCCTGCTTGCCGAGCACCATGCAGGTGTCCTTGGAGCCGCCCAAGCCGATGCCGACGATGGCCGGCTGGCAGGCGAGCCCGCGCTTGCCGAACCCGATCAGCGTGTCGAGATAGAATCGTTTGATACCTTCGAGCCCGTCCGCGGGAAACAGCATGCGATAGTCGGAGCCGAACAGGCCGCCCTTGTGCACGGTGGTCAGGTCGATCCAGTCCGCATCGGGATGGAACGCGTATTCGATCTCGGGCGCGTTGATGCCGACATTGTTGTTGTGATCGGTGCGCCAGAGCGGATGCACCCGATTGGGGCGCAACGGCACGTCGTGCGTCGACGTGGCGGTCGCGCGCCGCAGCGCCGTCTCGAGCGCGACCGGGCCGCCTTCGATGCGCGCCTCGTTGCCGATCTTGACGTACCAGCGCGGCACGCCGGTGTCGCCGCACATCGCGCGGCGGTCCTCTTTGGCTGCCTCGTAGTTCTCGAGCATCGCCTGAAGCACGAAGGCGGACAGATCGCCTTTTTCGGTATCCGCACAGCGCTTGAGCCCGGCAAGATAGTCGTCGGGGATTTCGATCGCGGCCTTGGCCATCAGCGCGTTGGCCGTGCGCTCCAGGGCTGTGATCGGGATCATGTCGCTCATTCCGCAGCCGCCTTGTCGCTCAGCAGAGTCTCGCCGGGACGAACGACGGTGAATCGCACCGGCTCTTCGCCGATCTCGATCGTGCCGCCACGACGCCGCGCCAACGTGTAGGTCGATGTGGCGAGGTTGCCGGGATCCGGAAAATCCTCTCGAAAATGCGCGCCGCGGCTATTCTCCCGCTGCCGTGCCGCCAGCGCAATGACCCGACTCGTCTCGATGAGCGAGCGCAAGTTGAGCCAATCGTGCCAAGTCAGGTTGAAAACGCGGCTGTCATCGGCAAGGCCGGCCATCATCAGCTCGCCCTCAATGTCATCGAGCGCGGCGAGCGCGCGGTCGAGGCCCGCACGATCGCGGATGATGCCGACGTCCTGCCACATGGTGTCGAGCAGCCTCTCGCGCAGCCCATTGAGATCGCCGCCCTTGCACGCGAACGGCTCCAGCGCGCGCGCCGTCTCGGCCTCGGTCGCGGTTTCATCGGGCGATCGATGACCCGCATTCGCCCGGATCCATTTCGGCATGGTATCGCCGGCAATGCCGCCGAACACCGTCGAGTTGGCAACCCCGTTGCCGCCCAGGCGGTTGGCGCCGTGCATGCCACTTGCGTCCTCGCCGGCCACGAACAGGCCGGGCAGCTCGGTCGACGTGTCAGGTCTACACACAAGTCCACCCATGAAATAGTGCGCGGTCGGCACCACTTCCACCAGCCCGCCGGCAAGATCGAAGCCGCAATCGGCGCAGCGCTCCACCATGCCTTTGAATTGCTTGCGAACGTTGTCGGCGCCGAGATGGCTCATCTTGATGTAGAGGCCGCCGTGCGGGCTGATGCGGCCGGCGCGCATCTCGCTGTACATCGCGCGGCTGACCACGTCACGCGTGGCGCGCTCCAACTGCGGGTCGTAATCCGCCATGAAACGTTGCATCGCGCCGTTGAGCAGATGGCCGCCGGCACCGCGCAAGCCTTCTTCCAGCACAGTGCCGGTCATGCGCGTGTCGGGGCCCGCGAACAGCCCGGTCGGATGGAATTGCACCATCTCCATGTCGCGCAGCGGTAGGCCTAAGCGCAGCGCCATGGCGATCCCGTCCATGCTCTTGTCACCGGAAGGCGTGTGGTAGCGATACATGGTCGGGCCGCCGCCCGTGGCAAGCAGCACCGCCTGCGCCGCGACAAACCGGATCGCGCCGGTACGCACGTCAACGAGCAGCGCACCGGCAATTGATGCGCCGTCTTTCGCCGGCACCAGGGCGAGCGCCCGCTGCTCCTCGAGCCGGCCAATCTCCGATCGCGCCCAGACCTGCTCCATCAAGCGGTTGATGATCTCGATCCCGGTCAGATCGCCCTTGTGCACGGTGCGGTCGAAGCTCTGCCCGGCGAACGCCTTGCCGTGCAGCGTGCCGTCGGGATTGCGATCGAAGAAGCAGCCGATTTCGTTCTCGAGCTCGGTGACGCGCTCGATCGCCTTGCTCACCAGGGTCCAGGCGAGATCCTGGTCCGGCAGCCACTTGCCGCCCTCGATCGTGTCCATGAAATGGCGCTCGACGGAGTCGCCGCGGTGCAGCGCCACGTTGTAGCCGCCCTGCACCATGCGGGTGCACCCGCATTTGCCGAGCAGACCTTTCGTCACGATCGTGATGTCCAGCGCGGGATCGGCGGCATGCGCGTGCAATGCGGCGAACAGCCCGGCCCCGCCGGAGCCGAGGATCAAGATATCCGTCTTGAGCCGCTCGATCACCATGCCGATCAAAAGACGCGCGCGAGGAACATGACGGCGACGAGCAGCGAAGCAGCCGCGGCCATTACCGCCAGCCGTTTTTGCCCGTCGAGCCAGGTAAAATTCTCGACTACGAGCAGGCGCAAGCCGCCCAACATGTGGATCGCGAGCAGAAAGACGAGGATGGCCTCCGACAGTTTGACGATCGGCTGGTCGCTCCAGCGCAGAAAGCCCTCGAGCTTGGCCTCGCCCGAAATCGCCAAACCGAGCGTCAGAAAATGCAGCGGCAGGAACGCTGCCAAAGCCAATCCAGAGAGCCGGTGCGCCAAGGCGGCAAGCCACAGCGCGCTGGTGCGGTGCGCGAGCCAGAGCGCGGTCATGGCAACACCACGGCCGCCACCGCGCGAGAGCCGAGCGCCGCGATGACGATGCCGAACCCGATCACGATTAGATCGCAACTGCGCGGGCGTAGCCGCGTCCATTCAATCAGCACGGTGCGCAGACCGATCGGCGCATGCACCGCCACGGCACTGACGAACGCTCCGTAGAACAATGCCCAGGCCACGCTGCCGCGAGTGCGGCCAAGAATATCGGCGGCCGAGAAGCCTTTCCGCATTGCGTAGAAGATGACGATGAGGTGGACGAGCAGCAGCGGCAGGATGAGCGCCGCGGTCAGCCGCTGCCACACGTAAAGCCGGACGTTCATAGCTTGATCGTGCTGGTGAGATAGGCCTGTGCAGCACGCCGCTTGAGCCCGGCGATCGACGCCGTCGGATTGAGCGCGAGCGGGCAATGCTCCTGGCAGGATTGATGGGAATGGCACGCATGGCAGCCGCCATTGGCAGCAGCCGCCGCAAGCCGCTCAACGTTCGCCGCGTCGCGCACATCATTGACGAGCGTCCACGCCCGATTGAGCGCGGCCGGACCGAGGTAGTCTGGGTTCCAGCGCACCGTGTCGCAGGCGGCGTAGCACACGGCACAATTGATGCATTCGATCGCCGCATCCGCCGCGAGTCGGCCTGCGCTTCCAGGCACGATCGTTTCGATCGGATCGGTCCGGCTCTTTGAGGGCGCGAACGCCCCCTTCGCCGTTTGCCACTTCTCGAAAAACGGCTGCATGTCGGTCGCGAGATCCTTGATGACCGGCAGGTTCTGCAATGGCCCAATGGTCAATCGGCCGTTTGCCGCCACTTTGGAGACGTGCGTGCGGCAGGTCCAGCGCGGGCGGCCATTCACCGTCATGGCGCAGGAGCCGCACATGCCCACGCGGCAGGCAAAGCGATAGGACAGCGTCGCGTCCAGATTGCGCTGCACCCAGGTCACTACGTCGAGCACGGTCTGATTTTCGCGCCAGGGCACCTGGTAGCGCCGGAAGCTGCCCTCGGCGGCGCCGCGCCACAGCGAAACATCGAGCGTTCCGGTCATCGTGCTAATAGATCGCCCACAGTCCCGGCGTCGCCAACTCCAGCAGGTGCCCGTCGGGATCGCGGAAATAGATGCTGTGCCCGCCGCGCGACCAGTCGGTGTGGCCTTCGATCTCGATGCCGTGCTGGTGCAGGCGCTGCTCCCATTTCGGCAATGCGTCCTTCTCGATGGCAAACGCCATGTGCAGAGGCCCATGCCCGTCGTGCGGCGGAATGGTGCCCCCCGGCATATGCACCGTTTCCAAGGTCGCGCCGCGTTGGAACAGCAGCAGCACGCTTTGACCGCCAACATCGTAGGCGCGAAAGCGCGAATCGCGGGTGAGGCCGGTCAGCCCCAACACTTGCTCGTAGAACTCTCCCGCCCGGTCGAGATCATCGACATAGAGGCAGGTCTCGATCACCCGGTCGAGCTTCACGCCTCACCACATATTGAGCACGGCGCGCGCCTCGTCCGACATGCGGCTCGGATCCCAGGGCGGATCCCACACGATGTCGACTTTGACCGCGCCGACGCCCGGCACGCTGGCGACTGCATTCTCAACCATCGTCGGCAGTTCCTGTGCCGAAGGACAATTGGGCGTGGTCAAGGTCATCTCGATGGTCACAGACCGATCATCGCCGATGTCGATTTTGTAGATGAGGCCGAGCTCATAAATGTCAGACGGAATCTCCGGATCGTACACGGTCTTGAGCGCGGCGATGACATCGTCGGTCAGGCGCGCGAGCTCGCCCTGGGGTAGGGACGAAGGCTTTTCTGCGGCAGGCTTTTCCGCGTCGGGCACAAGCGGCACGTCTGCGGAACTGGCCGCGGGTGCCGGCGAAAGTTTATCAGCATCGTCGCTCATGCGAAGAAATCCTGCGCCTTGATCAACGCCTGCGCAAGGGCATCCACCTCCTCACGCGTGTTGTAGAGGCCAAACGAGGCGCGGCAGGTGGCGGTCACGCCAAAGCGCGCCAGCAGCGGCATCACGCAGTGGGTTCCGGCGCGTACCGCGACGCCGGAGCGGTCGATGATGGTCGCCACGTCGTGCGGATGCGCGCCCTTCATCTCGAACGAGAGGATCGGACCCTTGTCCTTGGCGGTGCCGAAAATGCGCAGCGAATTGATCCCGTGCAGCCGCTCCTGCGCATAGCCGAGCAGCCTATTCTCGTGCGCGGCGATGCGCGCCTTGCCGATCGAGTTGATATAGTCGAGCGCGGCGCCGAACCCGATCGCCTGCACGATCGGCGGCGTCCCCGCCTCGAATTTGTGCGGCGGCTCGCCGTAAATGATGCGGTCTTCGTAGACCTCCCGGATCATTTCGCCCCCGCCGTTGAACGGCGGCATTTGCGCGAGGTGCTCGTACTTGCCGTAGAGCACGCCGATACCGCTCGGCCCATAGAGCTTGTGCCCGGTGATCGCGTAGAAGTCGCAGCCGATATCCTGAACGTCGACCTCGAGGTGGACCGCGGACTGCGCGCCGTCGAGCAGCACCGGGATGCCGCGCGCATGGGCGCGTTTTACCACTTCCTTCACCGGCACCACCGTGCCGAGCATGTTCGACATGTGGGTAAGCGCCACCAGCTTGGTGCGCGGGGAGAGCAGCCGCTCGAAGTCCTCGATGAGGAAATTGCCGTCGTCGTCGACCGGCGCCCATTTGATCACCGCGCCCTGCCGCTCGCGCAAAAAATGCCAAGGCACGATGTTGGAGTGGTGCTCCATGATCGAGAGCACGATCTCGTCGCCGGGCTTGATCCGCTCATGGCCGAACGTATAGGCGACGAGATTGATCGCCTCAGTAGCATTGCGCGTGAAGATGATCTCTTCCTTGCGCGCGGCGTTGAGGAAGGCACGCACTTTTTCGCGCGCGTCCTCGTAAGCCTCGGTTGCGGCGTTCGCGAGGTAATGCAGGCCGCGATGCACGTTGGCGTATTCGGCCGTGTACGCGTGATTGATCCGATCGAGCACCGCTTTCGGCTTCTGCGCGGAGGCGGCGTTGTCGAGATAGATGAGCGGCTTGCCATAAACGCGTTGGGCGAGGATGGGAAAATCCTCGCGAATGCGGGCGACGTCATAGGCGCCGTTGGTCACGGCTGGATGCATGATTCACCCCGCAGTCAATGACTGCGCGCCTTTAGCCAGGCGGCGACATGCTCCATCAGCGCATCGCGCAGCCCGGCGTGTTCGATTCCCTCCACCGCTTCGCCGACAAAAGCCTGGATCAGGAGCGCTTCGGCCTCCTTCGCCGGAATGCCGCGCGCCTTCAGGTAAAACAGCAAGTCTTCGTCGAGTGCGCCCGACGTGGCGCCATGACCGCACTGCACGTCGTCGGCGAAGATTTCCAGTTCCGGCTTGTTATCGGCTTCCGCTGTATCGGAAAGCAGGAGGGCGTGGGTTGACATCTTGGCATCGGTCTTCTGCGCGCGCGGCCGCACGATGATCTTGCCCTGAAAGACGTTGTGCGCTTCTCCGTCGAGGACCGACTTGAACACTTCGCGGCTGGTGCAGTCTCCCAGCGCATGATCGGCCACCAAGGTCGTATCGGCGTGCTGGCGGCCCTTGAGCAGGCTCGCCCCGCGAATGCCGGCAATCGTGCCTTCCCCCGCGAAGCGTACAAACGCTTGATTACGCACGACGGCACCGCCCGTCGTGAACAAAAACTCATTGAAACGGGCGTGCGCGCCGATCGCGGCCATCAGCGTCGAGACATGCAGCGCACCGGCACCTTCGCCGGTGATCTTGACGTGATCGACGTGAGCATCGTCGGCGACGTCAAGCTCGAGCGCTGTGTTCACCTGGTAGTCGCCCGACCCTTGATGGCTTTCCAGCAGCATGGCGCGCGCGGCCTTCTCGATCACCACGAGGGAACGGACAAACACGGCGGCCGGCTCGGTGCCGGCATTGACGAAGAGGAGATGAAGCGGGCGTGCCAGGGCGGTCCCGGCCGCCACGCGAATTAAAGCGCCGTCCCCCATGAAGGCGGTGTTCAGGGCAACTGCGACATCGTCGGTCGGCACGATCTTGCCGAGATGGCCGGTCTCCGCGTCGCCTGCCGCCAATGCCTGCGCCATCGAGCGGATGGTCAGGCCTGTCTCAAGGTCGGCGAGATCGGAAAGCTCCGGCACAAAAGCGCCGTCGACAAACACGACGCGGCGCGCTTCGAGCGAGGCAAGCGTGGCGGCCGCGTCCCTGGCGCGCCCCTTGGTAGCTGCATCGGGCGGCGCGGCCAGCGGCTTCGCCTCGCGCATGAGCGCACGCAGATCGGTGTACTTCCATTCCTCGAGGCGCCGGTGCGGCAGGCCGTCGGTCTCGAAACGGCGAAACGCATCCTCGCGCAGGGCGGTGACGGCTCCCTTGCCGGGCAGCGATCCTCGCGCGCGCGAAAAATTGGCCGCCAGCGCGGTCTCGGCCGCCGTCTTGATCGGGCGTATTTCCGCGTTCATCGCGAGCTTAAGCCGCCTCCTCGCGGTACTGGGCGTAGCCGCTCGCTTCTAGCTCGAGCGCCAACTCCTTGCCGCCGGTCTTCACGATGCGTCCGCGCGAGAGCACGTGAACCACGTCGGGAATGATGTAGTTGAGCAGCCGCTGATAATGGGTGATCACCACGAAGCTGCGTTCCGCCGAGCGCAGGCGGTTGACGCCGTCGGCGACGACCTTGAGCGCATCGATGTCGAGCCCAGAATCGGTCTCGTCGAGCACGCACAGGCGCGGCTCGAGCAGCGCCATCTGCAGGATCTCGTTGCGCTTCTTCTCGCCGCCGGAGAACCCGACATTGACGCCACGCCGCAGCATCTCCTGCTCGATACCGAGCTTGCCCGCGACCTCGCGCACGCGCTTGAGAAACTCCGGCGTGGAAATTTCCTGCTCGCCGCGCTTCTTGCGCTGCGCGTTGAGCGCAGTACGCAGGAAGGTCATCGTCGCAACGCCGGGAATTTCGAATGGATACTGAAACGCGAGAAACAGGCCGCGCGCGGCGCGCTCGTCAGGCTCGAGCGCGAGCAGATCCTCGCCGTCGAGCAGCACCTCGCCCTGCGTGACCCGGTAATCCTCCTTGCCGGCGAGCACATGGGCTAGCGTGGACTTGCCGGAGCCGTTCGGACCCATCAACGCGTGCACGCTGCCCTTGCCCACGGAAAGGTCGAGGCCATTGAGGATTTTCTTGCCGTCGACTTCGACGTGCAGGTTCTTCACTTCCAACAGATGCATGCGGTTCTCGCTGAGCCGTCCTAATCGTGCTCGTTGCCCCAGCGCCAACGCCAGACGCCGTCGGTCTTGTATGCGCTGACGATCGATAGGGCTGCGACCGTGACCACCGCGACCGCAATAAAGGCGAGCCAATTGGCAAGGCCAACGGCTCCCAACTCGGATAGCAACCACAGACACGCGATCACGACGATTGCCACGCCGGCGCCGGTCACCGCCCAACCTTCCCAGGTGACGGGCGTGGCGCCGTAGCCATACCGTTTCGGCTTGAACCAGTATCTGGTCACGGCGCCCACCTTATCCCACGCTGCCTTCCAGGCTGATTGAAATGAGCTTCTGCGCCTCGACCGCGAATTCCATGGGAAGCTGCTGCAGCACGTCCTTGACGAAGCCGTTGACCACGAGCGCCACCGCTTCCTCCTCGGAGAGCCCGCGCTGCATGCAATAGAACAACGTGTCCTCGGAGATTTTCGAGGTGGTCGCCTCGTGCTCGAACACCGCGGAGGAATTCTTCGCCTCGATGTACGGCGTCGTGTGCGCGCCGCATTTGTCGCCGATCAGAAGCGAATCGCAGTTGGTGAAGTTGCGCGCATTCTTCGCCCGGCGATGCGCGGTGACCAGACCGCGATAGGTGTTGTTGGAATGGCCGGCGGCAATGCCCTTGGAGATGATGCGGCTGGTCGTGTTCTTGCCGAGATGCAGCATCTTGGTGCCGGAATCGACCTGCTGGTGCCCATTGGAAATCGCGATCGAGTAGAACTCGCCGCGCGAGTTGTCGCCGCGCAGAATGCAGCTCGGATATTTCCAGGTGATGGCCGATCCGGTCTCGAGCTGGGTCCAGGAAATCTTCGAGTTGACGCCGCGGCAGTCGCCGCGCTTGGTCACGAAATTGTAGACGCCGCCGCGGCCGCTGGCGTCGCCCGGATACCAGTTCTGGATGGTGGAATACTTGATCTCGGCGTCGTCGAGCGCGATCAGCTCGACCACCGCGGCGTGCAGCTGGTTCTCGTCGCGCGTGGGCGCCGTGCAGCCTTCGAGGTAGCTCACATACGAGCCCTTGTCGGCGATGATCAGGGTGCGCTCGAACTGGCCGGTGTTGCGCTCGTTGATGCGGAAATAGGTCGACAGCTCCATCGGGCAGCGCACGCCCGGCGGCACGTAGACGAACGACCCGTCGGAGAACACCGCGGAATTGAGCGTCGCGAAGAAATTGTCGGAGATCGGCACCACGGTGCCGAGGTATTTCTTCACCAGCTCGGGATGCTTCTGCAGCGCCTCGGAAATCGGCATGAAGAGGACGCCGGCCTTGGCCAGCTCCTCCTTGAACGTGGTCGCGACCGAAACGGAATCGAACACCGCGTCGACCGCGACGCGGGAATAGCCGCCGTTGCCACCCTCCCCTTCGCCTTCGCCGGTCCCCTCGGGCTTCTGCACGCCTTCCAAAACCGCGACCTCGCGCAGCGGGATGCCGAGCTTCTCGTAGGTCTTGAGGATCTCGGGATCGATCTCGTCGAGCGACGTCGGGCCGTCCTTCTTCTTCGGCGCCGCGTAGTAATAGATGTTCTGGTAGTCGATCGGCCCGTACTTCACCCGGGCCCAAAGCGGCTCGCGCATGGTGAGCCAGCGGCGATAGGCGTCGAGACGCCACGCGAGCATCCACTCGGGCTCGTTCTTCTTTCCCGAAATGAAGCGGATGACGTCTTCGTTGAGGCCTTTGGGGGCCTTCTCGGATTCGATGACGGTCTCGAACCCATACTTATACTGGTCGACGTCGATACGGCGGACCTGCTCGACGGTCTCTTGTACGGCCGGCATTCTTCCCTCCACAGCGGTTTCAAGGACCGCGGGTTGGATCAGTCGGTTATGGTCGTTGGCCTAGCCCTTCACCCTCGCTCGCTGGTGCTTCAGGCGGCAATGCCTCGTGACTCCTTAAGTAATACCGCGGAAACGTTAATCCAAGCGCGAACAAAGCGGTCGATATCGGATTCCGAGGTGGTTGGGCCGAGGCTGATGCGCAGCGCCGCGCGCCCCAGCTGCGGTGGAACCCCCATGGCGCCCAGGACATGCGAGGGCTGCACCTTGCCCGAGGAACAGGCCGCGCCCGAGGAGAGCGCAAAGCCTTCGAGATCGAAGGCGATAATGGCGGTTTCGGCCTTCGTGCCGGGCATGGCACAGAGCGTCGTATTCGGCAGGCGCTTCTGGTCGATGCCAAAGATGACGATTTCGGGCGAAGCGGCCTA